>Ga0209979_1000111_pt1 | contig 134465 bp, 122 predicted proteins | sample AnhtaG_FD_183114 | JGI IMG/M metagenome (GOLD analysis project Ga0209979, IMG submission 183114) | Deep subsurface microbial communities from Anholt, Denmark to uncover new lineages of life (NeLLi) - Anholt_01485 metaG (SPAdes) (version 2) | ecosystem: Environmental > Aquatic > Marine >...
CGCAACCCTGCTTGCCCTGAGGACCCGGATTGCGTGTGTGCGCCACCGCCTGACGAATGTGGCGAGGCCTGCACTGAGGGGAGCTGCGTTGAGGGACTCACCTGCATAGACAGCGTCTGTCGCAACCGTGCTTGCCCTGAGGACCCGGATTGCGTGTGTGCGCCACCGCCTGACGAATGTGGCGAGGCCTGCACTGAGGGGAGCTGCGTTGAGGGACTCACCTGCATAGACAGCGTCTGTCGCAACCCTGCTTGCCCTGAGGACCCGGATTGCGTGTGTGCGCCACCGCCTGACGAATGTGGCGAGGCCTGCACTGAGGGGAGCTGCGTTGAGGGACTCACCTGCATAGACAGCGTCTGTCGCAACCCTGCTTGCCCTGAGGACCCGGATTGCGTCTGCCCGGTGGTTGGGTGCGATTATTCCTGCACTGTGGACGCAGACTGCGAGGCGGGTCTCGTCTGTTCAGGCGCATACTGCCGTAACCCAGATTGCACGGATGAGACGGACTGCATCTGTGCGGTGGCACCGGTGCTCTCCGCCGATGGAGGCGTTAACTGCAAGGGCTGGTCGGCTGACTTCTACTCCGATGTCACCGCCAACTACTATGTTAAAGTCAGCCTCGATCGAGTAAAGCAGTTCGAGGAGAGCGGCACCTTCAATGGACACAAGTCCTTCGGCGATGCCTTTGACCTTTGCGGCCCTCACACTATGAGTATCTCCTATTATGCGTCGGTAGGAGCCAAGGAGGTTGGCGACCGCGAGAGTTACGAGCGCGATTGTGGCACTTGTGGTCCTGGACCTGCACCGACGCCAGTTCCACTAGTGGTGCCTACGCCAACGCCCATAGTAGAGGTGGCAGGAGTGGAGAGGCTACCCGTGACCGGCGAAATGCCGCTAGCTCCAATGTTGCCTACACTGGCCATGATAGGCTGGTCCTTGACGCTCATCGGCGGTGGTCTGGTGCTGCGGCGCAACGACTAGGACGGCTCTTAGTATAGAGCAAGGGTGACATTTTGGGAGGCAGGCCAATTAGTTGACCTGCCTTCCCTCTTGCTATATCATCATAAAGAAACAAACTGAGAGGTATAGCCCAAATGCGGAAGCGAAACGATGACGAACTCTTCGTCGTCAAGAAATGGCATATCTACCTGGTCATCGCCACCGTCCTCAGTTTCATCGCTGGGATGGCCGTTAGATCCCTTTTGCTGGGCCCCATGCCATACTATGCGGTCGCTAGCGCGCCCCCAGGGGCCGCTTCCCCAATCCCAACCTCTGCCTGCGCGGTGGCTACACCAACCCCCCCTCCCACCTCCTCGCCCACGGCGCCACAGCCATCACCAACAGCGGGCGTCGTACAGGTAAGCGCTGATGATGACCCAGCCCTTGGCCCCGAAGATGCCCCGGTACTCATCGTCGAGTTCTCCGACTACCAGTGCCCCTTCTGTGCCCGGGTTGCCTCGGAGACCCTCCCCCAGATATTGGAGGCCTATGAGGGAAAGATAAGGCTCGTTTTCAGGGATTTCCCCCTTACTTCCATGCACAGCAATGCTCAGAAGGCGGCGGAAGCGGCGGAGTGCGCCGATGATCAAGGCCAATTCTGGGCCTATCACGATATCCTCTTCCAGAATCAGCAAGCGCTCGATATCGATAGCCTCAAAGAGTATGCGCAGGAGTTGGGCTTGGACACAGATGCTTTCAACGAATGCCTGGACTCCGGTCAATACACCCCTGAGGTCGAGAACGACCTGGCTCAAGGACAGAGTTATGGAGTCACAGCCACCCCCACCTTCTTCATCAACGGCCGTCTGCTGCGGGGCGCCCAGCCCTTTTCTGCCTTTGAGGCTATGATTGAGGAGGAGTTAGCAAAGTAGCATCATTCACAATTCTCCGCAAAGAGAAAGGTGCCCTGCCTTAATAAACCACAGATGGATGAATTATTGAGTCGCCTCAGAGAATCGCCTCTGCGGGTCATAGGAAGCATGCTTCTACTTGTGGGCATCGCTCTGCTCGCCTTCACCGCGTTCGGAGTGAGCCCGGTTAGTCAGGGCACTCTTCTCCCCTCCCCCACCAACCCTATGGCCGGCGTGGAACATCTGGTGAACGGCTTCTACGCCCCTTCTGATGAGAAGCGTCTAGTGCCCACTTATACCTCCACCCCTGGTGAGAAGCCCTTGGGAACTACTTCCACTCCAACTAGTCAATTGACTGAGACCCCCCCTATCACAGAGCCCACTCCGGAGATAGTAGAGCGCAATCCGCCGGCCACTCGCCTGGTGATTCCAGCCTTGGGGATTGATGCCCCTGTAGTGGAGGTGCCCATCACCAACAAGACATGGGATATCTCTGGCGTGACGTACGAGATAGCACATCTAGGAGGGACGGCTAATCCAGGTGAAAAGAACAACATGGTCCTGGCCGGCCATGTCACCCTGAAGAGAGTAGGGGGACCCTTCCTACACCTGGAAAACCTCGAACCAGGACATGTGGCTATCGTATACGCAGGGGAGCAAGCCTATACCTATCGCGTGGTGAGCAAAGGGTACGTGGGACCCACTGATGTCTCCGTAGCCTATCCCACTTCTGATCCCATCCTCACCCTGATTACCTGCACCAACTGGGATGCTGAGAACCGAAGATATCTCGAGCGCGTGGCCGTGATTGCTGAATTGGTCCAGGAAGGAGCACCCTAGCCTAGATGGGGCATCTCGCAAGGGGGGATGAATTCCGAGGGAGGACTAAAGGTCTAGGAATTAGGTGCCAATGAAGACCAGGGTGAAATATCGCATCCCCTCTCCTTCGGATCCCGAAGGATCCTCAGGATCCTGAATGGAAGGACCGGTGGCTTCGCCGATGCCCAGATGGGTGTAGTGAGAATTGAGCACGTTCTTTCTATGGGCGCCGCTGTTCATGAAGCCCGAAACCACTAGTTGGACCGCTTGGTTATCCTCTGCGTTGGTTCTGGCTAGATTCTCCCCCGCATAGGGAGAATATATACCCCTGGCGTCTAGAAAGTCGAATACCATCTTTCCCTCTGGGGTGGTGTGGCTGAAGTAGCCCCTGGTCATCATGTCGTCGCTGCGTTCCCTAGCCAGAACTACCAGCCTCCCGTCAATGGCCAAGGAGGGAAGGCCAGCATTGGCCCGCTCTCCATTGATCGCCTCCCACATCTGGCTTTCCATATCTGAAAGGGCTACTGAAGAGGCCGAAGTTTCGAGAGGTGTAGAGGCAAGTAAAGAGGCAGGCGTTGGCGGTACTGGTGTCGGCGTAGGGGGGATAGGCGTTGGTGTGGGCGGGATAGGCGTCGGCGTGGGTAGTCCTGGTGTTGGCGTTGGCGGTACTGGTGTCGGCGTAGGTGGTACAGGCGTTGGCGTGGGCGGGATAGGCGTCGGCGTGGGCAGCACAGACGTTGGGGTGGGTGGCACTAGGGTCGGTGTGGGCAGCACAGACGTTGGGGTAGGAGGGAGTGGTGCGCCCTGCGTCTCTGAGCCGGCATAGGCAGAGAGGGTGGCTAGGAGGGCCATCGCCACCGCGGCCACTAGTATTCCTCTTCGCATGAGGGCTAGGGATGAACCTCTTCGCGGAAGAGGGGTGATCTTAACAGGTGTGAACATGCTAATCTCTCTTCTCCTTGGGCCGGCCTTTCCCACAGGGATCCTTGACGGAGAGCCAAATGAAAAAGCCTGCGGCTTCTGGCGGGGCCAGCAAAGCCACAGGCAGTGGTCTTCGAAAGACTATTCTCCACTTCGGCAGCCCGGCCATCATAACCCAAAGATTGAGTCTTAGACCCGTGGCTTTGCGCCCCCACCTTTCGATGGGTTTGCCTTTATCGGCGGCTATTTGTTAATGGCTCACAACATGCCCTTGTCCGCTCCTTTCATCGCCAGTATAAGGCCTAGATGAACCTGAGACAATAGGTAAGTAGTACCATTGGAGCCCAAAGTACCCCTTACTTTGGTACTATTCCCCAGCGGATGGTCGCGGTTCGCCTCTAGGAAGGCCCATAAAGAACGAGTAGGTATATGACCTACTCGTCTTTCCTGTTCTGTGCTATAATCAAAGTGCGGGGCCGTAGTTTGGATTGGGTTAGCCTCGAGGGGCGAACGCTTCCCTTCACAGTGAACCCTTCTAAGGAGGAGGAAATGGTAGAGTTAACCTACTTGCAACTTCAAGAGAAGTTCGGCAATCAGTTTGTCGCCCGTTTGGATGGCCAAGTTATCTGCTCTGGCAAGACCTTTGAGGAGTTGGTGCAGAAGATGAAGGCCCAAGGGGTCGATGAGACCAAGGTCATCCTGGAATATATCGAACCGAAGGGAGAGGTTGTTGTCTATTGAGTTCCCCTATGAGAAGAAACTTTCCTTCTTTGGGGAGGTGGCCGACCCCAAAATCCCCGTAAAGGTTTACACCAAGGAGGGGCGCAGGGAGTTTAGATTTCTTGTGGATACTGGGGCTGATGCCACCCTCCTTCCAAGGTACGCAGCAGAGTATATAGGTGTTGATCTGGGGGAAAGCGAACGAATGTCGGTAAAGGGTATTGAGGGGATTGGGCTTGACGCCTACGCTGCTCAGATCAAGGTGAGAATCGGCGATAGGGAGTTAGAGATCCGTTGCCTCTTTGCGGCAAGCGATCGGGTGCCCTTCATCTTGGGCAGGACGGATATCTTTGACCATTTCAATCTGATATTTGACAACCAGAACCAAAGGCTTCGTATGGAACCTCTTGCGGGTTCACCCTGAATTAGTTTGAAGGGGCCGTAGTTCAGTGGGAGAACGCCTCCCTTGCACGGAGGAGGGCGCGGGTTCGAGTCCCGCCGGCTCCACCAGGAACCATTGTCGTCACAGCGTCTCTTCCATATATAGGGGGTCAGGGGCCCTTCGCTGCGCTCAGGATGTACCATTCGAGTGCCCTCGGCTCCACTAAGGAAAGTTGGGCTAAGGAGAGGATGAAATGACGGAGGCGGGATTACTGCAATGCGTTAAGGAACTGGCCCGCCGGGTGGAGCAATACAGTCCTCTGTTGCAAGCGAGTGAGATACAGACTCGATACACTCTCATTGATCCTCTGCTCCAAGCCTTGGGATGGAACATAGCAGACCCTGCACAGGTTCGCGTCGACCATGACTTGGCATTGTTTCGTCCGTATGCCATATTCTATAAGGGCAAGGTCTGCCTGGTCATCAAAGCCAGGCCGTTGGGCCTAGACCTGATGGAGGTTCGCAGTGAACGCGCTAACCTGTGGAACCAAACCCCCTATTTCGCCGTGACCGATGGGAGGCATTGGGAAGTCTACGCGACCCATGGGCTGGCAATTCCTGAAAATGAGCTGATCGTGAAATTCGATGTCTGTAGCTCTCCCGTTGAAATGGCTCGCCTAGCGAGCGTCTTGCGGCCGTCCGTTCTTGGGTCAGCCGGGCCTCCGGTTCCAGTATTCCCCCTGCCCAAGGCGATCGATGCCGACCAGGTGGGGGATAAGGGCGTAGTTTATTTGCCTGACACTCTATACTTGCCTAAAGACCGTGAAGGGCTACTCACCTGTTGGGTGGAAATACCAGTCGAAACCTGGAAAGACTTCTGTGTCGAGATAGTACGGTGGCTTGTGGATTCAGGCAAACTTGCACCTTCCCATTGCCCCATTCAAAGGACCCGGAACAAATACATAGTACACATGGAGCCAAGGCACCCAAGCGGAAGCGGCAGATGGCATCGGGTCGGGTCAGTTTGGGTCGATACCAAGCACAACCGGGCTGATCATGTAAAGAATATAGAAACTATCCTGCGCCATGTTGGAGAAGACCCTCGCCGGTACGGATTTCGGTGGGGAGAGAAAACCTACAAGAGTGAAACGATCCTCTCTCCACTATTTATTCCCCTCGGCTCCACCAAAATGAGGATTTCCCCCTAGAGGGATCATGTTCAACCTCCTTACCCTCACCTCCATAGTGAACTTCCTAGCCCTAGCCATCTCGTTATGGCTGGGCTTCTACCTGGTAACTCGCAGCCCCAGACGCCGGGTCTCCTGGCTGGCGGCCCTAACCCTTTGGTCCATAACCTGTCTCTTCTTCAACAACCTCCTCCATCTCAATATCGCCCCAGATGAGACCCTCCCCCTTTGGCTCGCTTCCTTTCGAGGGACGGTGATACCTGCTCCCGCCTTCTGGTTCCACCTTACCGTGCTCTTCCTTCCTCCCAAGGTATCGAAGTGGCAACGCCACCTAGTCGTAGCGGCTTATCTGGCCGCGGCTTTTCTCTTGATCATAGGAGGTGCCACAAACCAACTCTTGCCTGGGGTGACGGAGGCCGGCCGAGAACTGGCCTCCAGCCGCCAGGCCGGAGCCTTCTACCCCTATTTCGTAGGCTTCACCCTCATCACCCTAGCCTTTGCCCTGGGCAACCTGACTTATGGCTGGCTTCATGCGCCTGGCAAGCCAGCCGTCAGCGGCCAATCGGCCATGCTCTGGGCCGCTACTCTTCTAGGATCGGCAGGAGCCGCCTACCTGGCCATCTCCATCTGGCAGCGCCTCCCTATCCCTACCCTGCCTGGAGAGTTGAGCCTAGGGGTTGGCGTCTCTCTTCTGGGCTACGCTGTAGCCAGATACGATGCCTTGATAGAAGGGCGAGTCATGCGGCCGGATTTCCTCTACTCCCTCCTCGGCACCGCCGTAGTCACCGCCTTCTTCCTCATCTTCACCTCCGCCCTCTACTTCCACTACCACCTCCCCTTTGCCGTCATCATCTTGGTGACCGTCTTAGCCATCATCTCCCATTCGCTCTATGACGGGATAAGGAGTTTTCTGGACAGGCTCTTCTATGGGCGCCGTCACCAGGCCCTCCGGGCCAACCTCCGCCTCTTAGCCCAGGAAGCGGGCACCTATCGAGAACTTCCAGACCAACTCCAAGCCATCCTAGCCGCCCTCTGCCGCTCTCTAGGAACAGCCAAAGGGCTGATAGCCATAAAGGAGGGCGAGAGCCTGCGCGTGGAGGCGGCTCTACCCCTCAAACTGAGAGGGCAAACCCTGAAACCTTTGCCCGCCGAGGAGGTCACCCCCCTGACTTCCCAGATGGCAGACGAACTTCTGGGCATGGCTTTGCTGGTCCCCCTCCACCTGGGAGGCGAGGAGATCGGCGCTTTGCTTCTCGGCGAGAGAGCAATGGGGACCTACTCACCAGAAGAGGTAGATATGGTCGACGATCTATCCCTTCAGATAGCCACCATTATCCACGAGCGCCGCCTCCAGGAAGAGAGCATCCAACAGGTCGAGGCCCTGGTCAGCGACTTCCGGTATCGAGAACGAGAACTCCAGCGACGACTGCAGGCCTTACTGACTCAACGCGAACCCTCGGAGGTCCTGGGGGGAGTACCGGAAAAGGAGTTCGTGGCCTTAGTGGAGGATGGGTTGCGCAGGCTCTTCGACTACTCCTATCTGGGGGAGCATAAATTGGCTCGCTTGAGCATGATGGAAAGACAACTCCAACCTAAGGAGGCCCCTATCACTCACCTCGACCGGGGAAAGGCGCTAAAAGAAGCGCTCTTGCAAGCCCTCGATAAACTCCGTCCCCCCGGCTCTCAACCCGATCCCCCTACCCTTGAATGGCACCCCTTCCTCGTGCTCCACGATGCTTACGTCTTAGGCGAGCCCAACCGGGAGATAATGAGCAAACTCTATATCAGCGAGGGCACCTTCAACCGCACCCGCCGCCGAGCCGTCCGAGCCCTGGCCAAGGCCCTCCTGGAGATGGAACGAGGGGCCAGGCAAGAGATCTCCTAACCCTACCTCCGAAGGCAGGCGCTAAGCCACCGTCTGCTATCAGCCCTTCAGCGCTCATCCGATCCCCAAAGTTGACACTTTTTGGCAGTTCTTGGTCTGGTATTGGCACTCTTTTTGTGATTGAATGAGGGTGAACGAAGGAACAAAGGGGATAAAGGATGAGTCGGTTACGGCCGACATGCAGCTCTACAACGTTTGCCCTGCCTCAGCGAGGACGGCACCAGGCTGTTAGGCGCAATTTGCCTTCGACAAAGTAGGGTCGGGGGGTTTATTTGATGTGGCTTGAGGGTTTCCTTAGAACCCAACTCAGGAGATTATTGACCAAAGACACCTGTATTGCGCTTGAAAACAAGACGCCCCCTCTCGAGAGCAGGTTTCAAGACATAGACCAATTCGGTCTATATCTTCATATCCCCTTCTGTCGCCAAATCTGCCCTTACTGTCCTTACAACAAGGAGATCTACCATCCTGAGGTAGCAGAAAGATACACAGATGCTGTTAAGAAAGAGATCGATGTCTATTCTGGGCTGATTGGCGACAGGCCTGTGACCTCCTTCTACATTGGTGGCGGAACGCCCACAACAATGCTCTATAGTGGCCTTGATAAGATTCTGGAGCATCTCTTTGAAGCCTTTAATATGCAGTGCGACATACATATGGAGAGCCATCCAAACGATTTGAGCCCGGACGATCTCGAGGCCATCATCTCCATGGGTGTAGAGCATCTGAGCATTGGAGTGGAAGCCCTCCAAGACCACCACTTAAGGGCCCTCCAGAGACCATATACTGTCGAACAAGTAAAGGCAGCGGTCGAAAGGGCTCTCAGCAAGGGCTTCAAATGCGTCAATGCGGACATCATTTTCGCCTTGCCTAATCAGACCCACAGCGAGGTCCAGCAAGCAGGCCATCTCCTGGTTGAGATGGGAGTCGATCAGATTGCAGCACATCCTCTCTTCAAGTTTCCTTACACTAAATGGGCACAGATGGCTAAAGAAAAGAACTGCAAAAGCGCTGACATCTTCAAGAGAAGAAAGATGCTTGGCATCCTAGAGAGGATCTTTTATGACGCAGGCTTTGAAAGAACCTCTGTTTGGGCTTTCACTAGACCAGGAGTTCCAAAATATTGTTCTGTGACAGTGCCTCTCTACGTTGGTCTTGGTGCAAGCGGAGGATCTTACCTTAAGGACGTTTTCTACCTCAATACCTTCAATGTTCATGAGTACATCAGGGCACTCGAAAGTGGAAAGATGCCCATTGCCTTGTCACTTGATCTGACAGAAAACATGCAAATGGCAGGATGGCTTTACTGGAGGGTCTATGAGACAAGGTTCAAAAGAAGCGATTTCAAGAAAAGGTTTGGAAAAGAATTAGATGAAGTCTACGGAAAATATATCAGGCTATCATCTCTGGTCGGATTCTTGAAGGACGATGGGGATGAGATAGTCCTTTCTGACAACGGAACTTATTGGCTGCATCTATTACAGGACTTATTCTCAATAGAATACATTAGCAGGCTCTGGGGAACTTCAAAGCAAGAGCCCTGGCCAGAAAAAGTGGTTTTGTAAGACCTAATTGTAGCCTTCGGGCTCGCCGCTCTCATCCTTTGGTTGCTCTTTCCCTTCCGGCTGGGACGCAAGAGAGTCAGCGAAAGCTAAAGGTTTGCCAACTTTGGTTTACGACTCCGCGGGAGCCATCCTTTATCTTGCGCTGACCGATACATCGGCCTCCTCAAGAGAGGGACCTCGTGCCGTTATTCGGAAGTCCCCTTGCTAACCTTGCCCCTCTGTAGTACAAGAGCAGTACTTCGGCCCTCTACTTCATCAGCCTGCTCGTGCTACTGGATCAGCCAGTTGTCGAACACCGCATCCACGAAGGTCCACGGGTTGTCTGGGTTGTTCAACGGGGTATCGGTACCCTCTACCCAGTTATCCCAGTACACCCAGTCCTCGTTGCTCCCGGATCGCGACTCGGGATGGGTGCCCACCAGCAGGACGTGTCCACTGCCATAGGTGAAGCGGATGGCGTCGGGATATCCGTCGTGGGCGCCACCGTACTCGTAGGTCGCTACCGTGGTCGCGCTTCCGAGGTCCGTCTTGTAGCCACCGCCGTAGTACATCTGGTACTGGTCTCCCAGGTTGCCGATGACTGGGTCATCAACGTTGACTAAGGTCAGAGCGTAGTCTGGCCACACCGCGATGTCATCGAGCGGACCTCTATCCACCCCGGAGAAGAGATCCAGCGGGTAGTCGTAGTCGGAGCCCTCCCACTCGATCCAGTCCGATGCGTAGAACGACCCGGCGCAGACGCCATAGTAGCCGCCGCCAGCATCAACGAAATAACGGACCACCGATTCGTAGCCGGATAGCCCAAGCCAATAGCCATAGGCGTATCCGCCGGAGAACATGACGGCATCGAAGGTGGACGTGGTGAGTTTGGTGTACCTGACATCGTCGAAGCGAATGGCCAACGTGGTGTACCCGGCGTATTCGATGGAGCGAAAGATGGCTGGCAACAGCCCCGGATACGCGCCGCCATCGTCGGTGTGAGAGGCCAGCACTGCCACATTCCCACCGGTCGGGTTGGATGCACTGATGGAAGGCGCAGTCGCATCACCAGTAGCGACCCAGTTGATCATCCGGCCGAGCAGTGTCCAGCACCCGGCCGAGTTTGTGTGGTTGTTGCCCATGTCCCAGTTGTCCCAGATGGTCCAGTCCAGTTCGCTATCACCGCGCAGCGATAACTCTAGCGAGGTCACAATGACCCGCCCCGAGCCATATGTGGAGTGGACGGCGGTCGGGTTGTCGTAGTAGTTCTGGACGATCACGGTGGCGCCGCTCGCTACGTCGAAGTGGCCGCCGCCGGCCGACATGTAGATGTCCTGCTCGCCGGGGCCGAACGACGGGTCGACGATGGTGAAGGTGTACTTGCCGGGAACCGGGGCTATCCAGGGGTTATAGTCAGCCCCGCATAGGTCGAGGGCACCGCCATTGGTGGAGGCGAAGTAAGCGCCTGCCTCGACGCCTATGAACCCGCCGCCACTGCTGACAAAAGCTCTGATCTTGTTCAGTATGTTGGGCGTGTTAAGTCCGTCCACCGGAGAGGCGTAGCCGTCTTTCGAGCCGCCTTCGCCAGCAGGGAGGATAAAGACGTCGAAATTGGACGTGGTCAGACGATCTTGGTCAATGTCGCTTCGCCCAATGCCGTACACCTCGAAGCCCATAGAATCCACAGCGCGCATCAGGGCCAAGAGCTTGTCGGATTCCGCACCGGTGGTGATGTAGACTGCAACCCTAAGACTGCGCACAGTCACGCGCCCGGTGAACCCAGGCGCGGTCGCCAGGAAGTACGGGTGGTCACCAACGGAAGTGAACGTGTGTGCGAATGTCTCGCCCGGTTCGAGCGTGGCAGAAAAACTCTCGCTGCTTTCGAAGGAGAGCCTTCCGGTTCGTGGGGCTCCTTGCAAACTCTCTGCCACCAATCCGCCACTCGCGCCCATGTTCTTCAGCACCACGGGTAAGAATGTCCGACAAGGCTCGCCACTCTGCAGGGTATGCGTTGTCTCGGTATCATTGTACCATGTCACCTCAGTGCCCCACGTTATGGTGAGGACGGCTGGGTCAAAACCATCTGCTGTGATGGTAATGTGGGCTGAGCCAGGAAGAGCAGAGGCAGCGTTTCCGTATCCTGCGCTTGTTCGTGAACTACCGCCCTCGTTTGACCCATTTGCAGCAAGGACAATGCTTAGAGTGAATGGGACGGGAAACGAGGCGAAAATGAGTAGGATGAAGATTGCGGTACGAGATTCACATGTTTTCATAGTTCCAACCCTGAAAGGCCAAGAGGCAGAATTCTTCTCTTTCCTATAGCGTTCCTCCCACATTTTGCAGATAGAGGCCAAATTCTCAACTCCATCTGTTTCACCGCCAATGTACCCCAAAACGAAAACACGGTCAAACCAAATAACAGCACTTGGAGCCCCATTCCCCAAGCATTGAGGTCCTCCTGCACTCTCTATAGGGCCCTTTTCCCTTCATCGTCCCGCTCGAAGACGCACCTGCACCATAGCCGCATCCCTTGCGGCTCCGTACTCCCTCCTCCGGCCGACAGGCTCGATGCCCACCGAGACTTATTTGCGGCGATGGCTGGGCTGTTCATGTACTTGCGGCAAGGGAGCCACATATAGACCGGGGCATCCCGTGGAACCGAGCCAAGGCGGTTCATTCGTAGGAAAGGCAGAAGTTAAGCAACGGACGAGCGGATAAGAAAGCCTCATCCGCTCGCTTGTGCTATAATGGAATTGCCTAATTGAGGAACTGAGAGGAGGCGGAGATGGAACTGGTGATTTTAGGTTTTTTGGGCCTAATTGTCTTGGTTCTGATCCTGGCATGGCTTCAGACCAACTCCCGCATCAATAGCCTAACCGAGCGGCTCTTGGACTCGGACCGGCGCATCCAGGAGGCCACCACCCAGTCCTTTGGTCAGATCCAGCAGAATCTGGGAGAGTTGTCTCGCACTAGCCGCTATATGGAGGAAGTGGGGAAAGAGATCTCCGGCCTCAGTGACCTTCTACGGGCTCCCAAGCTGCGCGGCGGCATCGGAGAACTATTCCTGGGTGACCTCCTCTCTCAAATCCTCAGCCCCGGGCAGTACAAACTCCAGCATACCTTCCGCAGCGGAGAGCGGGTCGATGCGGTGATCATCCTCAAAGCGGGGATGGTGCCCGTGGACTCCAAGTTCCCGCTGGAGTCCTTCCAGCGCATGATGGTAGTGGAAGATGAGGGGGAACGAAAGCGCCACCGGCGGGAGTTCGTTCGCTCGGTGAAGGGTCACATCGATGACATCGCCCGCAAATACATTCTCCCCGACGAGGGCACCTTCAACTTCGCCCTCATGTACATCCCCGCCGAGAACGTCTACTACGAGACTATCATCCGAGACGAGGCCCTGGGCGAGGAGAAGAGCCTCCTCAACTATGCATTGGAGAAGCGGGTCATCCCCGTCTCCCCCAACAGTTTTTACGCCTACTTACAGGCTATCGCCTTGGGCCTCAGCGGCTTGCAGATCGAAAAGCGGGCCCAAGAGATAATGCAATACCTGGCTCGCCTGCAAGGCGATTTCGGGCGGTTCAAAGAGGATTACGAGACCCTAGGGGGCCATATAGAGAGAGCCAGAAAGAAATACGACGAGGCGGAAAAGAGACTGGGGAGGTTCGAGGATAAACTGCTCAGCGCCAGGGAGCCCACCGCTCCCGAGTTGCCACCACCAAAGGTGGAAGAGGAGCAAGAGTAAAGGCGGAGACCAAGGTTGCCTTTGCAAACAGGGTAATAGTCATCCCACTCTGCAGCGACCTGGTCAAAATAGTCCATCCTTACCCCTTGGCGCGGGTTAGATATTCTCCTGTGCGGGTATCCACCCGCACCATATCGCCCTCTTCTACAAAGAGGGGCACCTGTACCACCAATCCTGTCTCCAGGGTGGCTTTCTTGGTGGCCCCGGTAGCGGTATCCCCCTTGATTCCGGGGTCGGTCTGTGTGACCTCCAGGTCCACGGTGACAGGGAGTTCTACTTCCACCGGCCGCCCCTCGTGCATGGAGATATGAAGGGTCAGCCCTTCTTTGAGGTAATAGACCCTCTCTCCCAAGGCCTCGGCGCTAAGGGCCGGCTGCTCATAGGTCTCCGTGTCCATGAAATAGTAGAGATGGCCATCGGTGTAGAGGTATTGCACCTCCCGCAGTTCAAGGCGCACCTCCTCGAACCTCTCATGGGCGCCGAAGACCCGCTCGATGGTGGCCCCGGTCTTGAGGTTGCGCAACTTCACCTTCACGCTGGCGCTCCCTCGGCCGATGAAGGAGTGCTGATACTCCAAGACCCTATAGAGGTCGCCTTCATACTCGAAGGCGACGCCTTTTTTCAAATCGGTGGCTGAGATCATATCATGCCTCCTCCTGAACCTTCATGCCCTCTCAATCCATTCCGCCGCTATTCTGGGTAACTCCTCTACTGAGCCTTGCTGGATGGCGCATTGGGGCAGGGAATCGATGAAGACGCTTCCATAATATTTGGTGAGGACCCTTTTGTCCAGCACTACCACTATCCCCCGGTCGGTCTTGGAGCGGATAAGGCGGCCAAACCCCTGGCGGAAGCGGAGCACCGTCTGGGGGACGGCGTACTGGCCGAAGGGGTCCTCGTAGGCCTCGCTCCGGGCGGCGAAGATGGGGTCGTCGGGAACGGGAAAGGGAAGCCGGGCAATCACTAGACAACTCAAAGCCTCGCCCATCACATCTATCCCCTCCCAAAAACTCCGCGTCCCCAGAAGGACGCTTTGGGGCTGATGCCGGAAATTCTCCAGGATACGGTGTCGGGACCCGTCGATCCCTTGGCCATAGACCTGGATCCCTCTCTCTTCCAACGGCCGCGCCAGGGCTTTATGGGCTTCCAAGAGATGGGCCTTGGAGGTGAAGAGGGCCAATGTCTTGCCACCCACAGCCAGGCAGAGATGAAAGAGGGCCTCGTTCGCAGCCTTAACGTAGCCAGGCGTGTTGGGCTCTGGGATATCGGTGGGTATGAATATGAGGGTGGAGGTTTCATAATCGAAGGGGGAGCCCAGGGTCAGTTCTTCGGCATCTTCAAGCCCTAAGCGCTCCCGAATGTAACTGAATTCTCCCCCTGTCCGCAGGGTGGCTGAGGTGAGGAGCAGGGTTTCCAGGGGGGCGAAGAGGTTCTCCCTGAGGATATCGCCTACGTGAAGGGGGGCATCGTGGAGGGATATCTGCTCTTCCCCTGCAGCGATGGTCGCCCAGTAGATCCGCCCCGGCTGGGGTTGGGCTATGATGGCCTCCATCTCTTGGCGGAGGGTATGGAGTTCGTTCTCCCTCTCCATGAGTTCGAAGATGAGATCGTCGTACTCTTCTCCCAAGCCCAGGAGCCCTCGGTGGACCACTCGTAAACCCTCGGCCAGCCTGGCCAGGCTTTGGGATAGAGGTTCCCAGGCCATCTCCACCTGAACCCAGTCGGGCTGGACTCGGAGGGCGGAGGTGAGGCGTATCCGTTCATCGTACCGCTCGTTGCCCTTGCGATGCTGCGCCAGGAATAGGGAGAGGGCCTCTAGGAAGGTGCGCAAAGACTGCCTACTGTTGACCACTTGTTGTCGTACCACTTCTATATACCCTTCCACCTCGCGCCCGAGAGTGGAGGGTGCACCCCTCTCCTTTAGAGAGGCGGATAGGCGGTTGAGTACGGCGTAGGCCTTCCCTCGGGAGTCGATCCTCTCCAAGAGGGCGTAGATCCAGCGCTGGTCGGCCTCCGCGCTTAGTTGCTCCGTGGCCCGATCCTCTAGATGATGGGCCTCATCTATGATGAGATGCCGATATTGGGGGAGGGCTCGGTTCTCGGCCATCATATCTGAGAGGAGAAGGGCGTGATTCACCACGATGACATGAGCCCCCTCCGCTCTGCGACGGGCGCGGTAGAAGTAGCACTCTCTCAGGAAGGGGCATTTGTCTGGCTCGCAGGGCTCCTCGGCGGAGAGCCTAGCCCATACCTGCTCCTCCCCCTCCAAGAGGTTCAGTTCCACCCTATCGCCGGTCATGGTGGTGGGAAGCCAAACCAGGATCTTGGCCCGCACGCCGATCTCTGGGGCGGTTAGCCCCCCTCGACGCTTCAAGTAGGAGAATTTCCGCAGGCAGAGGTAGTTGTTCCTCCCCTTGAGGAGGGCGGCCTCGAACGGTAGGATCTCTTGGAGGTCGGGGATGTCTTTCTTGAAGAGTTGATCCTGGAGGTTGATGGTATTGGTGGAGACGACCACGTGACGGTCGTTCTCCACAGCGAAATGCACCGTCGGCAGAAGATAGGCTAGGGATTTGCCGATACCGGCACCGGCTTCGATGAGGCGATGCTCCCCCTCGTTGAAGGCCCTGGCCACGGCTTTGAGCATCTCCACCTGTTGGGGGCGGTACTCATAATGAGGCAGATATTCTTCCAGGGGGCCTCCTTCCTCCACCATGGCGCTCAAGGCCTCGACATCAAGAGGCTTAGGGTTGGAGGTGGGCTTCAGTCGCTTCGACTCAACCGTCAGGGAGGAGAAGTAGAGGGTGTCATAGCCCAGGATGCGGAGCCACTTGGCCAGCCGGCCCAGCATGGAGTCCACTAGGAACTTCATGGCCTTATTATAACAGGCTTGCGGGGCGGGTAAAAGGTGAAAAGGTGACAAGGTGAGTGGCAGGTTTTTTTCTTGAGATACCCCCTAGTCAGGGCGAGTCCCCTACCGTTAGCGGGAGGCGGGCTCTTTTGTGGAAGCATTATAGCACAGATGTTCTAGACTGTCAAGGGGAAGGCGTTGGGTGGTTGGGTAATGGATATGAGGCGGGATGGGCTGCTTGACGTGAGGTCAGAGTCATGCTATGCTACATGGGGAAGGGGTTTGAGGACAATTGAGGCACCCTTAGGCCACCAGGGCTTGAAAACAACCTCAGTACATGTTTCCTTAGCCAGAGGGGTTATGAACAAGCAGCTTCAAGAACGCGCATTCTAAGGGTTAATCACTCCTGTCGTAGGCCCTGGCTTGATGTACGTATGGCAGATGGCGAGGTACCCTTAGGAACTGTAGGAGGTGTTCAACCGGATGCTTGAAAAGAACATAAGGGCGGCAAAGAAGTTCAACATAGACACAAAACTGATCGAGCAGAAGACGAATAGCCAGAAGAATATCCAAATCCTGGGTGATGATCTAACTTTTATTCACGTTAGAGAATACCAGCGAACTAAGCACGTCCACCGACTGCACCCTTATCTTGGGAAATTCATTCCTCAATTGGTTGAGGTCTTTCTCAAGAAGTATTCCAAAAGGGGAGATACCATTCTAGATCCATTTTCTGGCTCGGGAACGACTCTTGTGGAAGCAAACGTGCTAGGAATGAATTCAGTTGGTATAGAGTTGTCTCCATTCAACGTTTTGATCCAGAAAGTGAAAACTAGAAGGTATGATATTCGGGAAGTAGAGAAAGAAATTAGAGATGCACTGAGAAGAGTCAAAGCTTTTAGTTGGAATCTGCAAAACAGCGGTCACACTCTTTTCCCCTTGGAGGTCAGGAGATTAGAAACGCACAGCCAATACCTAAAGAAATGGTTTTCTGACAGGGCCTTGCAAGAGATCCTGTATTATCGAAGCATAATCGGAGACTATAACAACAGAGACATTCTTAAGATCATTCTGAGTAGATCGGCTCGTTCGGCAAGGCTTACACCTCACTATGATTTAGCACGCCCCAACAAACCGATTAGGGAAACCTATTGGTGCATAAAGCATAAGCGATACTGCACGCCCGTCGATGAGGCGCTAAAGTTTATCAAGCGTTACAGCCTGGATACAATAAAGCGATTAAAGGCATTCGACAGGATAAGGACAGATGGCTATATAAAGATATTTCAAGGCGATGCAAGAACCATTAGATTGCCTGAGGATCTGAAGATAGATGGGGTATTTACATCTCCGCCTTATGTGGGCATGATAGACTACCACGAACAGCATCGATATGCGTACGAGCTGTTCGATTTCCCTAGGTGCGACGGCTCCGAAATAGGCCCTGCCATAAAAGGGCAGAGTGCGACGGCGAGGACAGAATATGCGCAAGGGATCGTAGATGTCTTTCGCAACGTTTCTCGTAATCTGGTTGCTGGTGCTTCGATCTTTGTTGTGGCAAATGATAAATTCAGTCTCTACCCGCGGATTGGGGAAAGGTGTGGGTTTCGACTAATTGACGTTTTTCATCGGCCCGTTTTGATGAGAACGGAGAGGGACCAGAGCAAGTATTTTGAATCCATATTCCATTTCAAAATGGTGGGTTAACGCATGGAAGACGTCTTCGAAAAAATGAGGAGTGTACTATACCATCTTGAAATTCTTCATGCGGTTTTTGTGCGTGGGGAGAATTTCGGAAGCGAAGAACAATTCGATCATGCAATGTATAAGCAAAATGAAGAGAAGCTTTGAGTAAACTAAATCTTGGTAGCCTATTATACGATGCCAAAGATAGGCAGATGATTTTAGCTGACTTTCTTGAATACATTTTCTTGGGAAGAGGATATTATTCTATGCAGTCCAAAGAGAATAAGGGGATCTTTATTAGGGCGATGCTATATTTTGTTAACTTGTTGATGTGTTACGAAGTGCTGACGGTTTCTAATACGCTGCGAAAGAGAGTTCTAGAAGAGTTGGGAGCGAAGATTACAAAGCTCAAAGATGAAGAATACTATGAGGAACTGAAAGATTTTACGGGGACCGTAGGGCTTAAGAGAGGAGAATCAGATGCTCCGAGGCATTTAACCAGATATTTTGATTCCTTGCTTCCCAAGACCGCCGGAGGGTTATGGCACGAGCTATTGGCATACATATTTCTACTCAGAAACGATTTTGGGTACATTGTGCCACTATTGCTGACTCAGCGCTTGATGAGTTTGCGGGGTAGTATAGTTCCGCCCGATTTCTTAATTATTACCTACGACAAGCGCGTATATGGCATCGAGGTTGGAACAAAAAAGGAAATTCAATCAGGCTCCTTTTCTCTGCAAACCGCAATTCCTACGGCGACCATTGATACAATAAACTCAAGAACATCTGACAGGTGCCCTATATGCAAAAGATGGATCCCCTTGTGTCCCTATGTAATAGACAATTATTCCAATTTGGAGAAACGAATAACAAAACCTAAAGTAAAATGCTTGGATGAATGTACATTCTATCCCGAAGAGAAAGTTGCAACTGGCGAATGTCCCTATACCAAGTATTCTAGAAATCGAGCCAAAACGCTTGGATATACTCACCATGTATATGCAGATGGATTGCATTATCACTACAGATGTATATTGGACAAACTGCCAGAAGATCTCAAGAATACGATAGTTGATGCAAAGGACACAGTGGCCTTAATGACGCATTATCCGTACTATGGTGGTCTTGAAGAGTTAATGGGAAACGCGGATTAGAGATGGGTTTATCGTCAAAAACAAAAGAGCAGATTGCCGAAGTTCTCATTGCGACGGTGCGGCGAAAACTAAGAAGTTACAAACCCGAAACGGTGCATATGCCGTTTCATCATAGGCTTCTTGGCAAGGACCGTTATGCTATGTTTTCTTTCATCCACTCAATGAATACAACATTTGGAATCTCCCTCTTCGAGCAACTTGCTGTAATTCTGTCGCAAGGGGCCGGCCATGAGGCGCAGAGGCAGTACAAACTACTGGGGCAAATTGATGAGGGCACGGAGGAGTTCATAAGAGCGCTTCATTATGACCTTCGGGCGGGAAAAGTACTCGCCGACAAGGAGAGAGAAATTCAACAGATTGCAAAACTTGTCAAACAAGGTGAAAGAAAACAAGACCCGGATTCCACCGTCGATCTGTTCGTAAGGATAGAAGATGAAGAAAACTACTTTGACATTACCAGTGCAAAGCCCAATATGAAAGAATTCGCTGCCTTAAAACTCAAACTTCTCAGATGGACCGCCTTAAGACTGAGCCAGGACCGGGACGCTAACGTATTCTCGAGGCTTGCTATCCCGTACAATCCCTATCATCCACAGCCGTATGAAAGATGGACATTACAGGGCTTATACGATTTAGAAAGTGAAGTGTTGGTAGGCGAAGAGTTTTGGAATTTCGTGGCCAGTGCCAACGTATATGAAGAGCTTTTGGACGTATTTGAAGAGACAGGCCGCCAATTGCGGGATGAGATAGACAGGAAATTCGCAGAATTAACGACGACTGGATAGAGCCTGTGCTAGTCAGCCTAAGCCATAGACAACACACCGAACCAGACAATGGCCTTCTCACATCGTTCTTGTCACCATCATCCCAGCACACTGGTGTACCCCCTTGACAACACATTGTCCTGCCAGTACCTGGCACAAGCCCCGGATTGGCTGGCCTACTACCGTCAGAACAAGCGAAATCCGTGACCAGGGAATGTCGTCTCACAGCACGCTGACCGGGTCCACGTCCACCCTCCAGCCTCGGGGGAGGGGCATATCCTCTAGAAGGGGGTAAGGGTCCTGGGCCCGGACGATGATATGCCAACGGTAGTTCCCTCGCAGGCGAGCGTGGAAAGCCGGTGCCGGGCCGATGAGGTCCACCCCAGGCAAGCCTAGCCGCGCTATCTTATTCTGGAGAACGCGATAGAGCCTCTCCGCATCCTCCTGACAGCGCTTGTAACTCCTCCCCACGCGGATGAGCCTCACCAGCCTCTTATAGGGCGGGTACCCCTGCTCTCGGCGGAAGGCGAGTTCCTGGCGATAGAAGGCCTCGTAGTCGTGGCCGCTGGCCGCTTGGATGGCGTAATGATTGGGGGTGTAGGTCTGGACGATGACCTTGCCGCCCAAGATGCTCCTCCCGGCGCGCCCGGCTACCTGGGTCAGGAGTTGAAAAGTCCGCTCCCCCGCTCTGAAGTCGGGAAGGTGCAAGGCGGTATCCGCCGTGACCACCCCCACCAAGGTGACCAGGGGCAGATCGAGCCCCTTGGCCACCATCTGGGTGCCGACCATCACATCGGCTTGGCGGCTGATGAAGCGCTCCAGGATGGCTTCGTGGGCCCCCTTACGCCCCGTGGTATCCCTATCCCAGCGTATGGTGCGAGCCTGGGGGAAGAGCCGCTCCACTTCTTCTTCTACCCTTTGGGTGCCGATGCCGAAATATTTAATCCGCTTGCTCTGGCAGTTGGGGCAGGCCGTGGGGGGTCGGCTTCTACGGTTGCAGTGGTGGCAGACCAAGTCCTCCCCAGCGGAGTGATAGGTCAGGGGCACCTGGCAGCGGGGGCACTTAATCACATAGCCGCAATCGCGACACATAACGAAGGTAGCGGCCCCTCGACGGTTGAGGAATAAGATCACCTGCTCCCCCGCAGCCAAGGCCTCTCTCATAGCCGCCTGTAGCGCCCGGCTGAAGATGCCCCGATTCCCAGCCCGAAGTTCCTGGCGCAGATCCACCACCTGGACAGGGGGCAGGTCCATATATCTGGCCTCGTACCCCTCCTCCAGTTCTCGTACTGCGTATCTGGTATCGGGGATGGCGTATCTGGCCTTCTGCTCCTCCAGCCCCTTTCTATGGCCCATGATCCGCTGGGGAAGGGTCAAGAGATGGTAGTCGCCCCTCTCCGCGCGGTAGTAGGTGCCCAGATCGGGGGTAGCGCTCCCCAAGACTACCTTGGCCCCGGTTAACTCGGCGAGTTTTATAGCCACATCCCGAGCGTGGTAGCGGGGGGTCTTCTCCTGCTTGTACGACCACTCATGCTCCTCGTCGATGACGATGAGGCCCAGATGGGGCAAGGGAGCGAAGACGGCGGAACGGGAGCCGATGACGATATCGATCTGGCCGTCCCGGAGGCGTCGCCAGGTGTCGTACCGCTCTCCCAAGGAGAGTTTGCTATGGAGGACGGCTATCCGCCCTGGGAAACGGGCCCCGAAGCGGCGGATGGTCTGGGGGGTGAGGGCGATCTCGGGCACGAGGCAGATGGCCTGTTCTCCCTTCTTCAGCAGATCGTCCAGGGCCTGCAGATAGATCTCCGTCTTTCCGCTGCCCGTCACCCCATGGAGGAGGAAGACCTGAGAGGTGGGGGAGTCGAGGCTCTCGGAGATGGCTTCATAGGCGGCTTCCTGGGGAGGGGTGAGTTTGGGGGGGCGGGCCAAGACGAAGGCCCGGCCAGCCAGGGGGTCTCGCCAGACCTCTTCTTCTAGGAGTTCGATCAGCCCTTTCTCCACCAGGGCCTTGAGGACACTGCTGCTTCCCCCTGCTTGGCTATATATCTCGGAGACGGAGGCCCCATCGTTTTGGGCCAGGTATTCGAGGGTAGCCTTTTGCTTGGGGGCTCGCTTCAAGAAGGCCAGTAGTTCCTCGTCAACCTCCACCTTGAGCCAGGCGACCCTTTTCCTCTTGGGCCTCACCTTGGGAGACTCGAGATGGGAACGCTTGAGGAGAAGCCCTCGGCCCAGGAGCGCCTCGACGGCCTCTCTTGCCCCTGGCATCTTCAGCCTTCGAGGGAGGAGATCAAGCCTCGTCTCCCCTTCCTGGGCCAGGTAGTCGAGGACGGCCTTCTCCTGCCTTGTCAGGTCAGAGGGTGGAGTCGCTTGGGGGGGCAGGCTTATCATCATCCGGGCTCGGCGGCCCAAGCCTGGGGGAAGCATGAGGAGGAGAGCATCTATGAGGGGAGAGAGGTATTGGCGGCTGATCCAGCGGGCCAGTTCTATCTGGAAGGGGAGAAGGACCGGCTGGGGCGCGGCGATCTCCTCGATGTCGCGGGTCTCCTCCACGGGGGAGGTATCGCTTATGGCCAGGATGATCCCCTGGAGCGTGCGAGGGCCGAAGGGGACTCGAACCAGTTGCCCCGGGGCCACCAAGCCTTCGAGGTGGGAGGGGATGGAGTAGTGGAAGGTGGGGGCCAGGTGAGAATAGCCGGGAGCGAGCCCCTCGTCAGTTTTTGGCCGCCCTCGGAGGGGGGCGTTAACGGCGATTTCTGCGTAGGTCATGCGGGTTGTCCTTCAAGACTGACTCTAAGTAAAGGCTTGCGTCCTTAGATAGTCAATATAGGCGGGTAGCGTGGCTTTGTAGAATCGTTTTCTAAGGCTGGGTTGATGGGGGAACGGGAAGAATCTCCTCATAAGTTTGTTGTCATCGGGTAGCACGAAAGAAAAAGGTAAGAGTGGGTTGTCTTGCCAATCTTTCGCATACCCCCAGTATTTCCGCACTAGCCCTTTACTCTTGTCGTTGACAAGAGCGCGCAAGAGTGGCTGCCCCAAAGTTATGATGGGAATGTTTGGGAATGTCGCCAACTCTTCCTTCAGTAGGGGTAACCAATGGGGAACGAAGGCCTCGAAAATTTCAAAGTCCTTGATCTGCGTGGGGGGTTTGACGAAAAAGTTCTTAAAAAGGTTCGTTGCATATACGTCTAGGTCGAGGTCAAGTTCCAATTCCCTGCATACTCTGGATAGATAGTTCCACACTGCTCCTCGTTTGTTAAGATTGAGTGTTACCGTAATCTCTCTGCGTTTCTTTGCGTCTTTGACAGTAGGGTCTTGTCCAAGGACAATCAATTTAATCTCACCAGTCCCGAAGAATACATCGGGGATGGGGAGACGAGGGTCAACATGGGGCGCGAGAGATTCGTTGGCGATAATTTCCTTGAATATGAGTTTGGCTTCTTCAGCTACTTCTTGCCTTATTCTGTCCAACATGGGACTACCTCAATCTCCTATCCAACTGGAAAGGATGCTCAAAGGAGCCACGGCACGAGGTGGTTACTCCGCCCGATAGAGGGCCGCCGCGGCGTAGCCAACTACCCGGAACTTGTCCCCGATCACTCCGCCCGCAGGGCTTTGCGGCTTCGCTCCAATGCCGCGGCAGTGGCTATGATGCAAGCCGCAAAGCCCCTATAGGCGAACCCTACTCTTCGACTCCTTTGCTAACCGCTTACCAGGAGCCCCTGCCTCCGCCCCTGCCTCCGCCCCTGCCTCCTCCTCCTCTATCTCCTCTATCTCTTCGTCCTTCGGTGCGAGGGCGAGCCTCGTTCACATTTAGCGCTTGCCCCTTCAAATCCTTGCCGTTCAAGTCGGCAATGGCGGCTTGGGCTTCAGCCTTTTCTGGCATCTCCACAAACCCGAACCCCCTCGGCTCACCGCTGAACTTGTCCTTGATGATGTTGACAGATGCGACCTGCCCGAAGGCTCCAAACGCCTCTCGCAAATCCTCCTCGTTGACATCTCGGGACAAATTGCCTACATAGATATTCACCTTTTTCCTCCCTTTCATGGAGATCTAGACTCAGGATCGCTTAACTTTTCTTTGACCTCTATCTACTATTTTGTCTTATACACCACCCCCGCGGCATAGCCCACTACTCGGTATTTATCCCCGGTCACATCGCCGGAGTTCTTGTACTCCAGGACTTTGGCCTTGTCCGCGCCCAGGGCGCGGGCGGCCAGCATGGTGGCCAAGACCGGCCCCCCACCACAAGCCTCGCACTTCCGCGCCTCAAGGTCCTGGCTTAGCCCCTCGGGGTCGAAAGCCTCTATCCGAGCCAAGACCTTCTTGTCCAACTCCACGGCAGTCTGGTAATCCTTGAAATGGGAGAGGTCGGTGGAGGCTACCAGGAGGGCGTTTTGGCCGGGGAGAATCTTGGCCAACCCCTCACTCAACTTTTGGCAAGAAGCCCAGGATTGGCCCCCCATCAGGATGGGAAGTAAAGAAAACTCCCCTAGCGTCCGTTGCAAGAAGGGGAGTTGGATCTCCAGCGCATGTTCCAAGTTCTCGTCGGTCTTGTTCAGAGGGATTTGCACCTCCAACTGGGCCACCAGGTCGCTATCCACGGGCACCAAGCCCAGGGGCGTCTCGTAGTAGGCGTAACTGGTGACCGCGAACTCCCCCACATAGGCCCGGTGGCTGGGGGCCAAGAGAACGACCTTCTCGTACTCTCTCCCTTGCAACTCAACGTAGGCGTAGGCTGCCACCTGACCCGAATATTGATAGCCGGCGTGAGGGGCGATAAGCCCTGCCAGTTCTCCCTCGATCTGGCCGCTTCCGGCGTTGGCCAGGAACCTATCTACCGCCTCTTTTAGTCTCTCTCGGCTCCCCGGGTACCAGGAGCCAGCGATGGTCGAACGGCGTACATCTTTTTTAGCCATGGCACAACCCCTCCCTAGATAGAGACGCGACGGGGATGGACGCGACACTTCTCGGCACGGATGATGGCCATGATTTCTTCCACCGCCTCGTCGAGCCTGCCTTCGCGATTGATGACCACATAGTCGAACTCCGGAAGATGCCTCATCTCCCTCTGGACGGTGGCTACCCTCTCCATCATCTCCTCCCCGCTCTCCGTCTTCCGTTCCCTTAGCCGCTTTATCAACTCCCTCATCGAGGAGGCGGAAAGGAAGATCAGTAACGCCTCTGGAGCGATCTCTCGTATGGTTTTGGCCCCTTGGACGTCGATCCGCAAAAAGACATCTTCGCCTCGCGCCAGGGCCTGTCGCACATCCTCCTTGGGGATCCCCTTATATTGGCCGTAGACGATAGCGTGCTCCAGGAACTCTCCCTCTTCTATCATGCTCCCGAACTCCTTCGTGGAGAGGAAATGGTAATCCACCCCCTCTATCTCCTCCTCTCGGCGGGGACGGTCTGTGGCCGTAACCACGAAATGGACAGGGCACCCCAGTTCCTCCATCCGCTTCCGCACCGAATCTTTCCCCACCCCCGAAGGGCCAGAGAGGACGATGAGGAGAGGGAGGCTCTCGAAGTAAGAGAGGAGTTCCTTCTCGAAGCCTGTAACCTTTGCCATCTTTTCCTCTACTCCTTAGTCTCCAGCCGTTCTATTCCGCTGTCTAGGCTCTCGGGTTGGACTCTCCCGCTGAAGCCGACCGGCTATAGTCTCTGGTTGCAGAGCCGCCAAGACGATATGTCCCGTATCCAGGACTATCAACGTCTTCACCCTCCGGCCATAGGTAACATCGATGACGGAGCCCTCCTCCTTGGCTCGCCGGACCATCCGCTTGAGAGGAGCAGAATCTGGGTCGCAGATGGCCAGGATCCGCTGGGCAACGACGTTGGCTCCGAAGCCCACGTGTAGAAGATCTGTCACCGCCTTCCTCCTTTCCCATCCCTTCCCACGGGATCCCTTTGGGACGGGATCCCTGCGGGACAGGGATACTTCACGTAAAGGTTGATTTACGAGTTCGTCCCGGCTATAATAGATGGTGCATCCTTAATGTAGGATTTGCAAAGATGCCTATCTACGAGTACAGATGCCAGAGTTGTGGCCGGCGCATCTCCCTTCTCAGAAGCCTATCCGATGAGAGCCCTCCCCGCTGCACCGCCTGCGGTAGCCAGGAGTTGAAGCGGCTCATCTCCAAGGTGGCTATCTTGAGGTCCGAAGAGAGCAGGTTGGAGAGCCTGGCTGACCCCTCATCTCTTGCTGGCCTGGACGAGAACGACCCCAGAAGCCTAGCCCGCTGGATGCGAAAGATGAGCCGAGAGACGGGAGAGGATCTAGGCCCCGAGTTCGACGAGATGGTAGATAGGCTGGAGGCGGGGGAGAGCCCGGAGGAGATAGAGGGGTCTATGGGTGAGTTCGAGGAGACGGTGTGATCCCCTCTTTATACCCCCTCGAAGATAAGATCTCCATCACCTTGCTGAATAGATCGCCAAACACGCTCTCCACCTCTCTCGTCCCGTCCAACACCGCCCAGTTGCCCTCCGAAGCCAGGTCTAGATAGGCTTCCCTGGCTCGTTTTAAGAGATCTGTCCGCTCCTCATAGAGGTCCCGCTCTTTCGCCTTCCGAGCAAAGGAGAGCTGGGGAGGGATATCGATGAGGAAGGTCTGATCCGGCTTCGGTAAACCCTCCTCCAAATTCCAGAGCCAATCTTTCTCCAAACCGTGAGCCATCCCGTAAGCCACCCCGGAGGCGATATATCTGTTGGCCAAGACCACCTTTCCCTCCTGGAGCCAAGACTCTATGTCCTTCTTCCGCTCCCATCGGTTGGCGGCGAAGAGGAGATGGCGGGTTTGAGGTGGATAGTCCCTCCTTCCTGCTAAGTAGAAGTTGAGTTCCCTACCGATGGGCGTGGTGTAATCGGGGAAAGAGATCATCTCTCCCTGGATGCCAACCTCTCTTAGCCGCCCCATCAACAGGGCGGAGAGGGTCCTTTTCCCCGACTGGTCTATCCCTTCCAAGGCGAGGAGAACGCCTGAGCGCTTCATAGAGAAATCTATCCTTCCTCGTTCTGGTAGATCTTCACGCGCCGGCGGGGCTCCTTCCCTCGGCTACGGGAGAGGAGGCGCGCTTCCCTAGCCATCTCATGCTGCTTGCGGCGGATATAGGCATTCTGAGGAGAGAGTTCCACGGACCGGGCACCGGCCAGGATCTCCCTTATCGCCTCCTGCGTCTCCTGCAAAGCCAAAGCGAAGGGGTCCACCCTCTTCTCCACCCCAAAGACCTCGGCCAGACTGCTCTTTATCTGGCGCAATGTATTGCTCCGCAAGACGTAAACCGGGATCCCTCGCCTCTCAGCATCGACGATGGCCTGCGGCCGCTTGCGATAGTAACTCTTCAGGGTGAGCATGATATCCGCCTGGCCTAGCCGCTTCACCACCTCCACGGGCAGATCCAGTTCCTCGCTCGCTCGGCCCAGGTAGTTCTGATTGACCCCGTAGGGGTAGACCCGTAGGGGGGCTAACGGTTCAGCCACCTCCACTGCTGAAGGCTCCCTCCCCTCCTTGGGCAAAAGCGCCTTCTCTGTATGTACCTCGCCGGACTCATCGCGATACCGCAACTCCACGGGCAACTCTCTTCCCCTCAGGATGGCGTCCACGGCCTCCGCCACATCGTGGCGTACCGCCAGATGATGGAAACCCTGGATCTCGACCACCACGTCGAAAGTAGGTGGGGCTCGCCGCTCCAAAACCGTCTTCTGGGTACCCCGGCGACGGGCCTCCTCATCGGAGAGGGTCACCGCTTGGATGCCCCCTACCAGATCGGCCAGGGTAGGGTTCATCATCAGGTTGTCCAGGGTATTTCCATGGGCGGTGGCCACTAACTGTACCCCCCTCTCGGCGATGGTTCGGGCAGCCGTGGCCTCTAGTTCCCGACCGATCTCATCGATGATGATCACCTCTGGCATGTGGTTTTCCACCGCCTCGATCATCACCTCATGTTGCAAAGCAGGGGTGGCCACTTGCATCCGTCGGGCCTTTCCGATGGCCGGATGGGGGATATCGCCATCCCCTCCGATCTCGTTAGAGGTATCGACTATCACCACCCGCTTCACATCCCCCAGCACCCGGGCCACCTCCCGGAGCATAGTGGTCTTGCCTACTCCTGGTCGTCCCAAAAGGAGTATGCTCTTCCCTGACCCCACGATGTCCCGGATTATGTCGATGGTACCGTAGACCGCTCGACCCACGCGGCAGGTGAGCCCCACGATCTTCCCCTTCCGGTTGCGGATAGCCGATATGCGGTGCAGTGTCCGCTCGATCCCTGCCCGGTTGTCCTCGCCGAAGTCGCCGATGCGAGAGACCACGTACTCGATCTCCTCTTCTGTGGCCTCGGAATCGTCGAGAACGGCCTCCCGGTCCGTGAAGCGGGCCTCCGAGAGCCTACCCAAGTCCAGGACCACCTCCAAGAGGTCTTGCTCCCGGTTCATACTCTTCAGGGAGGCTGCCAGTTTCGGCGGGAGCACACTCACTAAAAGGTCCAAGTCATCGGTGATCTCTTCTTGCCACATCTTCTATCTCTTAACGCCGGAGACGGTAGGCACCCCCTCCGCCTTCTTCTCTAGGCTGACAGCCGGCTGGGCTGCGGGCACCTTTGCCCGTGCCGTAGTGTGTTTCACCATCAATAGCTCCTCAAAGAGATATTCAAACCCTATCTCCCTCAACGCACTCCTGAGACCCTCCTCATACCCCCTCGCTTCGCAATAGATAGGACGGGCCTCGAAAGTCGAAAACAACCGCAATCCACTCCTAACCAGCCTCTTTTCGGCTTGAGGGTGGATGACGGCCTTCATCCAATGCCCCTCCTTCCCAGGCATGAGGCAGAAGTAGGCGATTATCTCCCCCTCCTCTTCGGCTACGTACTCTCTCATCATCGGATAGAGGGGGATATCCTCTGGCCTCTCCACCTGTTGCACGGGCCGAGGTGTCACGCTGCTATGAAGCCTCTGCAGGCCCCATTCATCTCCCGCTCGACGGGGTCGCAAGGATCCCTTGCCCGCCTCAAGCATCTGAGGAGGGATCTCGTCCCATCGAAAGATCTGTCGGCGGGCGTAGCCCCTAAAACCGACCTGCCGAAAGACCTCCACCTCCTCTGACTCCTCCTCCCTCAATTTGACGAATATGCGCCCTGCCCTCTCTTTCCCCTTCTCCACACAGAACCCTTCCAACAGCCGATACCATATCCCCTCCGAAGACTCATCCCAAGAGGGGGCGATATATACTATATCGCAGGCCAAACCAGAGGCCCGATCCCGCCCCTGGATGAACCCTTCGCCATCTACTACGAAGGTATATACCCCCCTTCGGTTGAAGGTGAGATAGTTGCCCAGGGCCTTCACCAAGGGGCGATGAGCCCCCCAGATAACGCTCTCCGCATCCAGGAGGGTTCCCTTGCCCTCCAATCTCCTTAGGAGTGGTATATCCCCTAAACCGAATGACCTTACGTATGACATCTTCGCCACAAAAGCGATAGGGACCCGTTAGGTCGCTATCCCCTCATACCCATCATACCCAGACTCGATCATGTTGAGGAAGTAGCGATGGAAACGGGCATCCTCAGTCAATTCAGGATGGAAGGCGGTAGCCAGGAGGTTTCCTTGGCGCGCAGCCACGATGACACCTTCGTCCAGGGTGGCCAGGACCTCCACCCCCTCCCCCACCCTCTTTATCGAGGGAGCGCGGATGAAGATCGCATGGAAACTCTTGCCCTTCTCCTCCTCAGAACTAACGACATCTAGAGCGGGGATGACAAGACCTGCCTCGAAACCCTCCACCTGCCGCCCGAAGGCGTTCCGCTCTACCATCATATCCATGAGGTCAAGATGGGGGTGGTTAGCCCCCTTGATCTCCCTGGCCAGAAGTATCATCCCCGCACAGGTGCCCCACATAGGCAAGCCATCTTCCCCCAACCGCTTCAACTCGCCTATGAGTTTATAGGTAGCCGCTAGATTGCCGATGGTGGTGCTCTCGCCCCCGGGGATGATCAAACCGTCCAGGCCGACCAGATCTTTTGGCAATTTGACGGCTGGGGGCTCCACCCCCAGCCGCTTGAGTGTGGCTATATGCTCGATGAAAGAGCCTTGGAGAGCCAGAACGCCGATCCGTCGCATCTACCAACCTCGGGGGGCCAGGAGCTCCTCTTCCGGGATCTCGCTTATCTCCAAGCCGCGCATCGGCTTGCCCAGCCCCTTGGAGACCTCACCGATGATGGCCGGATCATCGTAATGGGTGGTGGCCTCCACGATAGCCCTGGCTCGGCGAGGGGGATCCTCGGACTTGAAGATGCCAGAGCCCACAAACACCCCATCCAGCCCCAGTTGCATCATCAAGGCTGCATCGGCGGGAGTGGCTATCCCCCCAGCGGCGAAGTTCACCACGGGCAGCCTTCCCGTCTCCGCTACCTCCTTTACCAACTCGTAAGGGGCGCCCAACTCCTTAGCCGCGCTCATCAACTCCTCGGGCGGCAGCGCTTGGAGCCTCTTGATCCCTCCCAAGACGGCTCGAGCATGGCGAACCGCCTCCACCACGTTCCCGGTGCCCGCTTCTCCCTTGGTGCGGATCATGGCTGCACCCTCGCCGATCCGCCGCAGCGCCTCGCCCAGGTTTCTGCAGCCGCAAACGAAAGGCACCTTGAAGAGATGCTTGTCGATATGGTGCTCCTCGTCAGCAGGGGTGAGGACCTCCGACTCGTCGATATAATCCACCCCCAACGACTCCACGACCTGGGCCTCCACGAAGTGGCCGATCCGTACTTTAGCCATCACCGGGATGGTGACCGCCTCCATGATCTCCAGGATCAGTTCCGGATCGCTCATACGGGCCACCCCACCCTCAGAGCGGATGTCAGCGGGGACCCTCTCTAAAGCCATCACCGCCACCGCCCCTGCCTCTTCGGCGATCCTGGCCTGGTCGGCGTTCACCACGTCCATTATCACCCCGCCCTTGAGCATCTGGGCTAGGCCTTTCTTCACCGTCCAGGTAGATTTCTCCCTTTCCATATCACACCTCCTCAGACAGATCCTACTCCTTCGGGGCATCGAGACTCGGTGGTGCTCTCTCCTCCTCTACCACACGATAGGAGCCCCCCACAGAGGTCATCCTTTCCAGATATTCCCTCACTACCTCTTGAGGGCACATCTCTATAAAGAGTTTCACTCCCAGTATCAAAGCGGCTAGGTCGTCTAGTTGTCCCAGGCCTAGAATAGGGTCAGAGAGGAGATCGAGGGGAGAGAGGATATAGAGCAAAGTGGCCAGCGGTATCATCTTCACCCCAAGGGAGACCCGCTTATCGGTGAGAAGATACCAGGTTAGCCGAGCCTCTCTCACAACCTCCGCAAGGAAGTTGGCTGCTTTCTTGGCATCTGGTCTGGCACGATTTCGCCCCATAAATTCAGGCTACTCTCCCCCTTCAGGCCAGAAACACCCTTTTCCGACCCTTGTGGCCCAAAATCTATTATACCTCTCCGCTGAACTTTTGGCAAGAGCACTCACTTCATAGAACTGTGATAGTGTAGAGAGGGATCTGTTTGTCCTTTTATCTGGGGAGGGTTATAATCTGAGAAGGGGATGGAGAAAGAAATGGCTCTTTATCGCCGGGTAGGGGCTCAATTCGAGAAGTCCTATGGTCGGCCACCGGCGATCATCGTCGCTGCGCCGGGGAGGGTGAACCTCATCGGCGGACACACGGATTACAATGAGGGTTATGTCCTCCCTGTGGCTGTCGATCGGCATATCCTCGTGGCCGCAGGACCCCGAAAGGATAGAAGGGTCTCCTTTCAGGCTCTCAATCTGGGAGAGGAAGACGGGTTCTCGCTGGACGAGATAGAACGAGGAGAAAGAGAGTGGAGCAACTATGGGCGTGGTGTAGCCTTGGAGATGGAAAGGGCCGGGCATCGACTCCAGGGCATGGAGGCTGTGATCTGGGGAGATCTGCCTATGAAGGCTGGGTTAGGCTCCTCGGCAGCCTTGGAGGTGGCCATCGCCTACTCTTTTCAGTTGTTATCTAACCTAAGGATCGAGCCCCTCCAGTTGGCCCTCCTCTGTCAAAGGGCGGAAAACGGTTTCGTGGGTGTCCAATGCGGCCTCATGGATCAGATGACCTCCGCTTTAGGCGAAAAAGATCGGGCTCTTCTCATCGATTGTCGTAGCCTAGATCGCCAGTTGATCCCCGTCCCTCCAAGGGTGGATATCGTAGTCGCCGATACCGGGAGGCGAAGGGGACTGCTCGATTCCCAGTACAACCTTCGTCGCCAGGAGTGTCGGGAGGGGGCAAGGCTCTTGGGAGTCCCTTCGCTACGTTCTCTCTCACCCAAAGAGTTGACGAAGCGCAGGAGCGATCTGCCACCAACCATCTATCGCCGTGTGAGGCACGTAGTGAGCGAGAACCAGCGAGCCTTGGAGGCTGCAGAAGCGTTGAGAGGAGATTTGGAGGCTTTCGGCCGGCTAATGTACGACTCCCACCATAGTCTGCGTTACGATTTCGAGGTAAGTTGCCCTGAACTGGATATCTTGGTGGAGGCTGCTCGGAAGGTCTCGGGGGTGTATGGCTCCCGCCTCACCGGGGCTGGCTTCGGCGGTTGCACCGTGAGCCTGGTGACCCGGGAGGCGGTCTCAGAATTCCAGGCCCGGGTGACGAAGGAGTACGAGAAAGCCACAGCAAAGAAACCGGCTATCTATGTTTGTCGCCCCGCTCATGGGGTACAAGAGGTCACAAGGTGCAGGTAGAAGAAAGGTTCATTGAGGAGTTGAGGGCCCAGGTGGAGGACGTACTCCTAGTAAGCGACGTTTCGCTGAGGCAGGGAGGAAAGGCTGTCCTCTTCTCTGGCCGGCTCCTTTGGGATGCGGAAACCGCCTTCTCCCTCCTCTACGAGAGGCTGAAAGCCAAAGGTTTGCTCCCTTTCCTTCAGAGACGGAGAGATCGGGATAGTGTGCTCATCGTCCCCACTCCCCGGGAACGGGGGAAGCCCAGACCCGTCATCAACCTTCTGCTCTTCGTAGCCACCATCCTCACTACCCTCTACGCGGGAGCCGTCAACGAAGGGCTCAACCCCCTGCGGAACCCTGCAACTCTAAAGTTCGGGATCCCCTTCGCCTCCGCTCTCCTCCTCATCTTGGGGACCCATGAGTTGAGCCATTACTTCGTGGCCCAGAGACATGGCCTCAGGGTGAGCCTCCCTTACTTCATCCCTGTCCCATTCGGCCTGGGGACTTTCGGGGCCTTCATCAGGATGGAATCGGTAGCCAAGGATCGAAAGGGCTTCTTCGACGTGGGACTAGCGGGGCCACTGGCTGGGCTGGCGATCGCCATCCCCGTTTTGATCTTCGGCCTCTCCCTCTCCGAGGTAAAGCCCATCATACATGGACCGGGCTACATCACCGAGGGTAACTCGCTATTGTACCTGGCCCTTAAGTATATAGTTCACGGCCAGATCCTCCCCAGCAGAGGGGTCGATGTCTTCCTCCATCCCGTGGCCTTTGCTGGTTGGATCGGGCTGATGATCACCGGCGTCAACCTACTGCCGGCGGGCCAGTTGGACGGGGGGCATGTGGCCTACGCTCTTCTCGGAGGAGCCTACAAGTGGGTGGCCCAACTGATCCTTCTCCTCCTTATGGGCCTGGGGCTCTTCCTCTGGCCTGGCTGGCTGCTCTGGGCCTTCCTCATCCTTCTAAGCGGCCCCCGTCACCCTAGCCCCTTAAACGATATCACCGGGGTAGGCTGGAAAAGAAAGGTGATCGGCATCTTGGCCCTCATCCTCCTCCTCACCATCTTCACCCCCGTGCCCTTCAGTTAAAAATAGCCCCAAGAGATAAAAGGGACGCATTAGCGCCCCTCTTCGTCCCCGAGACTTTCCACTCGATCTCAGCGGAGATAAGAAGAACACCCCAGGCTGCGTGCAACGCCCTCAGGAGGCTCTCATCACCCCAGGGTGCCAGCCATCAGCACGCCCCTACCGATTTCAACGGCATGCTACTATAGAAGAACCCCCTTGTCAATAGGGCTTCGCAGATTGAGCTAGTTGCGCCAGGCTGTCTATGTCAGAGCTAGAAATATAGTCTTCTGGGCTCGACTTTGATTATATTGTCTCGCCCTTTCTCCGTTTCTACTATGACCTGGATCTTTTTTTGCGCTTGTAACTTCTTTAAGTCTGTCCGGTATGTTCTATACAGCTGCCAAACAATATCATGAACTTCATCCGACATCTTTTCGACGTTTAGGCCGAGCTTCTGCGCTTCAGTGAAATCTATGACAAAACTGTGTGACGCATATGCCTCGGTACCACCTCCCACCAACTTGTTCACAACGCTCTCGATTCTTGTCCGAGGCTTGCCCTTAAGATTGTATCTGGTCAATAAGATGTCAGCGTATTCTTTGGCGGAGTCGATCGCCAATCTGCAATATCCCATATGCACCGGATCGACCGGCACAAAGGGCAACTTTTCGACTGTTCGAGACTCACTCAAAACCGTAACATAGTCTTCTATGAACCTTAGGACGGCGCGAGCGGGCACCATCACTGGCAACATGGGATGACTGACGACGGGGTCTATGGGACCTAGCTCTGATAATGGTCCCATTAGGATTATGTCTGCGCCGAGGGCCATTAGCGTAGCCGCGCTTTTCGCTTCTGATGGCACTATGATGCGAAGCTCTTTACAAAACTCTCTCAAGACTATTATCATTTTGTACGCCGCATCCGCATCGCCACCGTACGAGTAAAGAATCAAATCTATTCTATCAGCCGAACCCATGCTCTTGAGGCGATCATATACGTCATCAACGTCTGATTGCTCTATGCTTATGCCTGGCGGGTAGATCAAACTAAAGGCCTTCGAATTCCCTTTCTCTAGCTTCTGCAGTTTTTTCAATAGAGCTATGCTATCTGCCTTCATACCTAACCTCCTACTCTACACAAACGGGCAATCTCTTCAATTCGTTTCTGATACTCCTTTATGTGTTCGCCAGCCCTCATTGCCTCGAAGACTGCAGGATATAGCTCGTAAAACCTACTAGCGAATCGCCACTCCTTAAGTCTCCGCTCCATCTCCTCATACGCTTCCGTCTCGGGGCTCTTCTGTCCCGCATATTCCAACGTGACTTGTTCCGTCCCTTCCAAGAAGTCTGTGCTGTCATGTGCGGCCCAAAATTCTCGCTCTTCGTCCTCGTTCTTGAATCTTGGTATCTGCGGCATATTACTTCCTCCTGTAGAATTTCCGCTCTCTCTTAGTCATGTCACGTGCACTAATGACGCGTATGCGCCCACTGCGAAGTTCGAAGACGACGAACAGATAGCGGCCCGCCTCTGTTTGACCATAGGCCAAGAACCTGTTGCCTTTGCGTAGGACCCTTGGGTTATTTCGGAATATCTCTTCGGCTTCGTCGTCGCTAACTTGGTGCAAACTCCAATTTTTGCCTCGATTGCCCTCGTCCCAATCAAACCCATACCATCTCACAGCGAACCCGGTGTAACTGGCATTTGGCGGGCACCTTCGCGGAATACCTAAAACTAAGGTTACACCTATCGATCCTATCTGTCAAGATGAGATTCTTATTCTGTCTAGTCTCACTGATCTAGGAAGTGCTCACCGAGCAAAACACGCATTACATACTATTGCGTAACAGCCTAGCAGATCATTTCGCCACTTACTGCATAGAGTTTCGGCATAAACTATTATATGCTATGATGGTACTACCCGCCAATATTTCACCTCCCCTTTCAACGCTTCCACCATCTCTGGGGGCGCTTTGAGATAGACCCCCTTGCTCTTAGCGGCTAGGGAGCCATCAGATAGACGTATCTCTCTCCCCAGGCTTCTATCATGCAGCTTCCCATCTTCGTGATCCCACCCCCAAGGGTCAAGGGCTGCTCCAAGGGAACGGGTTTGAAATACCGCACCTCCATCTTGGCGGTCACCATCCAACGCTCCTCCTGGTCGAAGAAGAAGACGCGAGCCATGACCTCATCGAGAAGGGTGCAGACCAACCCGCCATGAAGGACGCCCGGCCACCCCTGATGCTCCTGGCGGGGGGTGAACTCGGCCCCCTTCATCCTCCACGAAGATGAGTCTCAAGCCTATGGGGTTCTCCAAGCCGCAGACGAAACAGATGCGGGAATTAACTTGCCGCTTCATCGAAGATCCTCACCAACTCCTTTCGTATCTCCTCAGCCATCTCCCCTCCACGGGCCTCCTTACGCAAATGGGATTTAAGGCCTTTAAGCCACATGGTAGGAATAGTCGCTCCCCCTACCTCTAACCGCACTTGGGGATGGGTGAAGATGATCATCCCCCCCACTTCAACCCCCACTCCTGGCAAGCGCTGAGCGATATATTCGGTCAACCTCGCCATCTCTCGCCGCGTCTCTTTCGTAGGGTTGCCTAGAGGCTCTGGGGCAAAACCCCGCAGGAGACGAAGGAGACTAAAATCCCTTTGCCATCTATCTTTGAGGCAGCGAATCCGGCCCTCCACCCCTTTGGCTTTGATGACGAAGAGCCCGCAAGGGGCCAAAAGGACGTGATCGGCGGGCAGGATGTAATTATAGAGATAGTGCCTATCATCGAAGCCCCGCAAGGCCCGGGAGAGAACCTGATCCGCCCGGGGTTCATTTGCCCAGCGGTTCATCTGCCGATTCCCAACGCTCCCGATCACGAAACCCAAAAGAACCACTAGATAGGACCAGGGGTACCCCCAGGGCACCCAAAGGAGGAGAAGGCCGCAGAAGACGAGAACCAGCCCCACCCCGCTCCCCACTTTGGCCGCTACCGACTTTCTAACGATCAGTTCCTCGTCGGTCCTAACTTGCATCTTCACCCCTCATATCGACCCAAGATCAGGCAAGCGTCCTGGCCACCCAGCCCGAAGGAGTTGGAGAGAGCGATCCTCACCTCCGCCTGTCGCGCCACGTTGGGGACATAATCGAGATCGCATTGGGGATCGGGGGTATGATAGTTGATGGTGGGATGGATCACCCCCTGGTAGATAGTGAGAGCGGTGGCGATCGCTTCCACAGCCCCCGCCCCGCCGAAAAGGTGGCCTATCATCGATTTGGTGGAACTGATGGGCACATGGTAAGCGTGTTCGCCCAAGGCTTTCTTGATGGCTAGAGTCTCCATGATATCACCTAGGGGGGTAGAGGTCCCGTGGGCGTTTATGTAATCCAAATCCTGGGGGCTTATCCCGGCATCGGCGATAGCCCAGCGGATAGCCCGGGCAGCCCCTCGCGCCTCGGGGTCCGGTTGGGCCATATGATAAGCATCGGAGGTGGCGCTATAACCCAAGACCTCAGCGTATATACGGGCTCTCCGTCTCAAGGCGTGTTCCAGGTTTTCCAAGACCAAGATGCCACAGCCCTCGGAGCCCACAAGGCCATCCCGATCCCTATCGAAGGGCCTGGAAGCGCCTTGGGGATCATCGTTGCGGGTGGAGAGAACCCTCATGGAGACGAAGCCAGCCATGCCCAGGAGGGTATCTGTACTCTCGGTCCCTCCAGCGACAATCACTTGGGCCGCCCCCCGGCGAATCACCTCCGCCGCCTCGCCCACAGCCTGAGTCCCTGCAGCACAGGCGGTGGTGATGGTGGAGTTGTACCCCTCAAGCCCATAGAGATGGGCGATATGGAAAGCGGCGATATTGGGGATCATGGAAACAAAATAAAAAGGCGAAACCCGCTTTTTCTCCACGAAATAGCGCAGACAGGCCTCTTCGGTGGCACCTACCCCCCCTACCGCCGTCCCTATCAAGACCCCTACCTGAGGGGCGTTTGTCTCATCGATGACCAGCCTCGCGTCCTCCAGAGCCATGCCCGTAGCCGCCACGGCGAACTGGCTGAAGAGTTCCATCCGCCGCGCTTCCTTGAAATTCATGTAACCTTTGGGGTCAAACCCCCTCACCTCACCACCGATCTTGGTGGGTAAGTCAGTGGTATCTATACGGGTGAGATAGCCGATCCCGGAGCGACCAGCCACCAGCCCCTCCCAGGTCTCCTCCACCGTCAGGCCCAAGGGGGTGAGAGCCCCCATCCCAGTGATCACCACCCGGGCCCTCTTTCTATACCCTTCGATCCTCTCCGGCTGGGGCAACGTCTCCACCCCCTCCAGAATCTCGGCCACCAACTCCTCTCCCTCGGGATCCCTGCGGGACAGTTCCTGGCTGAGGAGCGTCTCTTCCACCGATGCCCGCTCTGTACCAGCCAGCCCCTTCTGTTGGGCAGCCCTCAACCGAGGAGGGGTTCTTGACTCCTCTCTTGACATCTCATCCCCTCCTTTCCCCTTCCACCCTTCGCTCGATCTCCTCCTTGATGGCCTCTATCATCTCCCCCTCAACCGTTTGCTTAGCCATGCGCAGGGCGTTTTTCATCGCTTTGGCATTCGAGCGGCCGTGAGCCACGATAACTACCCCGTCCACCCCTAAGAGAGGCACGCCACCATATTCGCTGTAGTCGAGGCGGCTCTTCACTCGTCTGAAGGCTGGCTTGGCCAAAAGCCCTCCCAGAGCGGTAAGGGGGCTTCTTTTGATCTCCTCCTCGATATCCCCTCCCAAGAAATCAGCCACCCCCTCCGCTAGTTTGATCATCACGTTGCCCGTGAAGCCATCGGTGACCACTACATCGGCCAAGCCGGAGAACAGATCCTTCCCCTCCACGTTGCCTATGAAGTTGAGCCCGCTCCTCTTGAGGAGTTGGTAGGCTTCCAGGACCAACTGACTCCCTTTCCCCTCCTCCTCGCCGGTAGAGACGATGCCCACCCGCGGCTTTTCTATTCCCAAAACCCTCTCCATATAGACGCTTCCCATGATGGCGAATTGCAGAAGACAGAGGGGCTTGCAATCGGTATTGGCCCCCACGTCCAGTATGCAGAGGGGGCCCTCCCGACCCATCAATATGGCGCACAAGGCTGGTCGTTGGATCCCCTTTATCCGTCCCAAACGGAAAAGGGCCGCCACCATCACCCCTCCCGAATTCCCAGCCGAGACGAAGGCCTGCGCCTCTCCCTTCTTGATTAGATCCATCCCCACTATCATGGAGGAGTCCTTCTTGGCCTTGACGGCTTGGGCAGGTTTGTCGGTCATCTCAATGACTTGACTGGCGTGGACGATAGGCAGGCTTAAGCGACTGGTGTCGTGTTTCTCTAGTTCTTGGCGGATCGCCTCCTCCCGGCCTACCAGAACCACCTCCAGCCCCAGTTCCTGGGCCGCCAATACACTCCCTTCCACGGTCACCTGGGGAGCGTAATCTCCCCCCATAGCGTCTAACACGATTTTCATGGCTCTTCTCCAAACCGGTGCTACAGATCTACTCTATAGGACACTATCCCCAATACCCCCGGCCCAGCGTTGACCCCCAGGGCTATTCCTGCTTCGCCGAGCAAGAGTTCTTGGCAGTTGAAATCCTTCCTCACTCTCTCCTTCAACTCCAAGGCTTCCTCTTCCACTGCGGTATGCATCACAGCGGCGTTGATAAGGCTCTCCCTGCCCACCGCTTGCTTTGTCAATTCTATGACGCGTTCCAGGGCTTTCTTGCGAGTGCGCACCTTATCGATCGCCTTTACCACTCCCTCTTCTACGGTGATGATGGGCTTGATATCTAGGAAGGAGCCAAAGATCTCCTGCATGTGGCCCACCCGGCCGCTCAAGCGCAGATATTTGAGGGTGCCCACGGTGGCGTAGATATTCATGCGAGACTTGATATCCTCGATGAGGGCTAGAACCTCGCCCTTGCTTCTGCCGGCCTCGATGGCCTGGGCCGCTTCTAGGATGATGAAACCGGTGCCCATGGAGACGGAGGCCGAATCGATGACCTCGATATCGGCTTCGGGAAGCATGGAGCGGGCCAGGGAGGCCGACTGCCAGACGCCACTGGTCTTGGCGGTGACGTGGATGGAGAGGATGGAGGCCCCTTGGGCCGCCACCTTTTTGTAGGCCTCCAGGAACTGGCCAGGGGAGGGCTGGGAACTCTTGGGGACCGCATCCTCCTCCAGCATACGGCGATACAGTTCTTGGTGGGTTATCTCGATCCCATCCAGGTAGGTTCGGCTACCGAAGCGGATGAGGGCCGGCACGACCACTATCTCGTATCTATCTACCAGCTCTTGTGGCAGGTCGCTGACACTATCGGTGACTATTCTCAGTTCCATGTTAAAACTATTATATCACGCCCCAGATCAGGCAGCAATCATATCGGTTAGTCTCATTAGAAATGCGACAACTGTGGTGGAGTTGAATCTGCCAATCAGACCTGCACACAGGAGTCGCGATGAGAACCCTTCCCCCAGGGATCCTTGACGGAAACACAACCTGAGTTGGCATGGGAACTCCATAGGGCCGGAGTTATGGTGAGCCAGCGATCCCTGGCCTGTCATCCCTCGACCCTGTCGGGTTTGGGACAGGGCGTGCCAGCCTGCCCCGGTACTTGCCAGCCCGTCCTGGCATCAACGGGCCAGGGGCCGGGGGACAGGCTCGCCATCCTGTAGGAAGGTGCCGGTCATCGCCCAGCGGGTGGGGAAACACCGAGCCACGGTCTATCGCTGGCTGTCCCACGGGACCTGTAAGGAGAGGAAAAGGTAGATTGCTACGCTCAGCGCCATCGCTTGCCCAGACCCTATCGTCCCTGCGGGAAATAAGCAAGCCTTCGTGGAGGGCTTTCACCGCACTTCGCGCACCGAGTAAGTCCCCGTAGGGGAAAGAGTCTCTTGGCTGGTGCAAGTATAAGCCCAGTGAGAGGCAAGAACTACAGAAAGAGGCCCAGGAATACCTAGAGTATTATCACCATGAGCGGCATCACTTGGGCCTCGATATGCGAACCCCTCTGCCACCTGTTTGTCGCATTTGACATGAGAGATACCGCACTCTTGACAAATAAGACCAAATATGGTATTATTATTTCCGACTATTTTACTAGGAATTACCTATGCGCATCACCACCAAAGGGGAATATGGACTTCGGGTGATGGCCGAGTTAGCGCGCGATTTCGGCCAGGGTCACACCCCCCTCTCCGAGATAGCACGGCGCCAGGGCCTCTCCTTCGCCTATCTGGAACAGATCATCGCTCCCTTGAGAAAGGCTGGCCTGGTGAAGAGCAAGCGCGGAGCTAAGGGCGGCTATGCCCTGACCCAGGAGCCTGAGGCCATTACCATGGGCGAGATAATGCGGGCCCTGGAGGTAACGATCGCTCCTGTGGAGTGTCTATCGGAGTCAATGGAGTTGGAGCGTTGTGAGATGAGCGAAACCTGCTCCTCGCGGGTAGTCTGGAAGAGGGTACGCGACGGCATCGCTGAAATACTGGATTCCACCACCTTAGCGGACTTAGTATAAAGATGACCGAGCGCGACAGGGTAGAAGGCTTAACCCAGGAATTCACCAAGGAGAGAGTCTCTCGCTCCAGAGGTATTCTACAAGAGATGCTCGCTTTACTTAGAGAGGATATCGAGACCGTCTTCGCCAAAGATCCAGCAGCCAAGAGCACGCTGGAGGTACTCTTCTTGTACCCCGGTCTCCACGCCATCTGGATGCACCGGGTAGCCCATCTCCTCTGGGAGCGTAACTTGCTCTTCTTAGGCCGTCTCCTCTCCCATATCAACCGCTTTCTTACCGGTATAGAGATCCATCCCGGGGCTAAGATCGGCCGCCGACTCTTCATCGACCACGGGATGGGCATAGTGGTCGGGGAGACGGCTGAGATTGGGGACGATGTCCTCATGTATAAAGGGGTGGTATTGGGAGGCACATCTCTGAAGAGGACAAAGCGCCACCCCACCATCGGGAATTGCGTAGTTCTGGGGTCGGATGCCATCGTCTTAGGGCCTGTTATCATTGGGGACCATGCCAAGATCGGCTCCGGCTCAGTAGTGACTAAACCCGTGCCCCCGGGAGCGACGGTGGTGGGTATTCCCGGAAGGGTTGTCAAAGGAGAAGGGAGCGAGGAGCCTACCTTTCTGACCTTGGAACATGGTAAACTCCCCGACCCGGTAGTAGAGGCGATCAACGGCTTGGCATCGAAGATCGCCACTTTGGAAGGGAGGGTTCACGAGTTAGAGAACGCCCTCGCCAGCCAAGAGGAGACAACAGAGCGAGAAAGTGAGGCCTGAGCATGGGAAGGATCTACGAAGATATCACCAAGACTATCGGCCACACGCCCCTCGTGAAGTTAAACAGAGTCACAAGGGGGGTGGAGGCCACCATACTTGCCAAACTGGAGTCCTTCAACCCTCTGGCCAGCGTTAAGGACAGGATCGGAGTCAGCATGATCGAGGCCGCGGAACGGGAGGGGCTCATCAAAGAGGAGACCATCATCTTGGAACCAACCAGCGGCAATACAGGCATCGCTCTGGCTTTCATCTGCGCAGCAAGAGGGTATAGGTTGGTTCTCACCATGCCCGAGACGATGACCGTAGAGCGGAGAAAGTTGCTTAAGGCTTTCGGTGCGGAACTCATCTTGACCCCCGGAGCCGAAGGGATGGCCGGGGCGGTAAGGAAGGCCGAGGAGTTGGCGGCCCAGGATCCCAGGTATTTCATCCCCCAGCAGTTCAAGAACCCCGCCAACCCGGAGATCCATCGCCGCACCACGGCCAAGGAGATCTGGGAGGATACCGAGGGGAAAGTGGATATCGTCGTGGCCGGCGTGGGAACAGGAGGGACCATCACCGGCGTGGCGGAGGTGATAAAACCTCTCAAACCCAACTTCAAGGCCATCGCCGTGGAGCCAGCCGCCTCGCCGGTCCTCTCGGGCGGAGAGCCGGGGCCCCACCCTATTCAAGGGATAGGCGCTGGCTTCATCCCCGACGTCTTGCGATTGGAGCTCGTAGACGAGGTCTACCAGGTAGAAAACGAGGATGCCGCGACCATGGCTCGGCGGCTTGCCAAGGAGGAGGGGATCCTAGCCGGCATCTCCTCTGGCGCTGCCGCCTTCGCCGCCTTGGAGGTAGCCAAGAGGCCAGAGAACGAAGGCAAACTGATCGTGGTAGTCCTGCCCGATACAGGGGAAAGGTATCTAAGTACCGAACTCTTCGAAGGAGTCTAAAGGATGACCAAATGCACGGTATATATGGATCATGCGGCTACCACCCCGGTGGACCCTCGGGTGGTGGAGGCCATGCTCCCCTACTTCACCGAGCGGTACGGCAACGCCTCCAGCGTCTACCGCCTGGGACAGGAGGCGCGCAAAGCGATAGATGAGGCCCGGGCCGATGTGGCCCAGATCTTAAACTGCACCCCCAGAGAGATAATCTTCACCAGTTGCGGCTCGGAGAGCGATAATCTAGCCATCCGAGGGATAGCCTTCTTGAAGCGGGATAAGGGGAACCATATCATCACCTCTTCCATCGAGCATCACGCCGTGGGCCACACCTGCGAGCAACTGGAGAAGCATTTTGGCTTTCAGGTGACTTATCTGCCGGTAGATGAGTACGGCCGTGTCGATCCCGCCGATGTGGAGAAGGCTATCACCGAGAAGACGATCCTCATCACCATCATGTATGCCAACAACGAGGTGGGGACCATCGAGCCCATCGCCCAGATAGGGGAGATCGCTCGAGCCCACAAGATACCCTTCCACACCGACGCCGTCCAGGCTGGAGGAGCCCTAGTCCTAGATGTGGAGGCCCTTAACGTAGATCTCCTCTCGCTTTCGGCCCACAAGTTCTACGGCCCCAAGGGGGTGGGGGTTCTCTACCTGCGGCGAGGGGTGCGGCTTCTCCCCACCCAGGCCGGCGGGGCTCATGAACTGAAGCGACGGGCGGGGACGGAGAACGTGGCTGGCATCGTGGGGTTGGCCACGGCCTTCAAGTTGGCCCAAGAGCACCGAGAGGAGAATAACCGCAAACTCATAGCCCTCCGAGACCGCTTAATCGAGGGCATCCTCTCCTCCATACCGGATACCCAGTTGACCGGTCACCCTAAAGAGAGGTTGCCCAACAGCGCCAGTTTCACCATAAATTACGTAGAGGGGGAAGGGCTGCTTCTGGGCCTGGATATGATGGGCATCGCCGCTTCCAGCGGTTCCGCCTGTACCTCGGCCTCCCTTGAGCCCTCCCACGCCCTTTTGGCCCTGGGCATCCCTCCCGAGGTAGCCCATGGCTCTTTACGCCTGACGTTGGGCCACGAGAATAGCGACGAGGATGTGGACTATCTGTTGGAAGTCTTGCCGGGGATAGTGGAGCGGTTGCGCTCCATGTCACCCCTCTACACCACGGCTTCGTAAAAATGTCTCTTCTAGATCTAGATCGCGACGATAAGCGTCTTCTCATGTTCGGAGGGAAGGGTGGGGTGGGGAAGACCACCTGCTCTGCGACCACGGCTCTTCATTACGCCTTGGCGGGCAAGAAGACGCTCATCGTCTCCAGCGACCTGACCCCCTCCCTCTCCGACATATTTGAGATGGAGATAGGCCCCATGGAGAGGCGGATAGAAGGGGTGGAGAACCTCTATGGGCTGGAGATAGGCCCGGAAGAGGTGATGAAGAGGTGGAAGGAGAAGTTCGGGCCAGAGGTGTATGAGGCGGCCTCCGCCATCGTAGACATGGAGTATGAAGAGGTGATAAACTACGTGGCCATAGCGCCAGGGATCCAGGAAGAGTTCATGTTAGACTATATCGTGGAGAGGGTGAGGGATGGAAGGTATGACCTGGTGGTCTGGGATACAGCCCCCGCCGGGGACACCCTGCGCCTCCTGGATTTGCCCTACAAATTCATAGAGCATCTGCGCTTGGCTCCCAAGTTCTACCTAGAGGTGCGCGATACCCTCAACCTGAAGAAGGTGCCCTTCCTGGAGATGATAAAGAGTTGGAGAGCGCTGGCTGAGGAGATCACCGATTTCATAAGGGACCCCAAGAAGACCAAGTTCATGCTGGTGACCATCCCCGAGGCCCTGGGGGTCTATCAGACCCGGAGGCTGGTGAGGGAGTTCAAAAGGTATGGGTTCGAGATACCCTATCTCATCATAAACAACGTGATAAAGGAGCCCGATTGCGACTTCCATAGGAAGAGAAGGGAGATGCAGATCCCCTATATCGAGATGTTGGTTAGGGAATATGGGGAGGAGATGGAGATCATCCAACTGCCCCTTTTCCCCTACGAGATGAAAGGGGTAGAAAGGCTGAAGGAGTTAGAGAGGGTGCTCTTTGCCCCTTGATCGATTCCAGTCTCATCCAAGAGAGGGAGAAGATGATGTACTCCGAAAAGGTGATGGATCATTTTATGAACCCTCGCAATGTGGGGGTGATAGAAGATCCGGACGGCGTGGGGAAAGAAGGGAACCCCATATGCGGCGACCTGATGGAGATCTTCATCAAGGTGGAAGATGACCGCATAGCGGATATCAAATTCCGCACCTTCGGCTGCGGAGCAGCCATAGCCACCAGTTCCATGGCCACGGAGATGGTGAAGGGGAAAACCATAGAAGAGGCCATGGAGATAACCAACAAAGCGGTGGCCGAGGCCCTCGATGGGCTCCCCCCCATCAAGATGCACTGCTCTAACCTGGCGGCCGAAGCCATCCACGCGGCCATCGAGGATTATCTGGAGAAGAAGAGGGCGAAACAGCCGGTGTAGTGAAAAGCCTCTCTTAAACTCATATGAGAAGCCCCTTCCTATTTTGGAAGGGGCTCTTTCTGGCGACGATATCTACACCTCCTGCCCAAGGAGCAGTAGGTACAGGGTGACTCCCCTATGGAAGGAAGTACCCCCTCTCCCAGCCCTATGGCCAGGGAGAGCGATTTTAGAGGGGTCATCTGATAACTTTCCTTTAACTGGAGACCTATCTCCTCCGCGCGCAAAAGAGCGAAGAAGAGCCGCTGCTCCTCCAGGCCCCAATCCAGGTTTCCCGGGCTGAGGGGAGCACTGGCCTCCCAACCCTTCCCCCTGGCCACCTCCGCTATGAGGCGGCAAGCCTCCTCCGCCAACTCCTCCAAGGCGGCGGTTCCCATAGCATCTAGGACCAGGCCTCGGAGGGGGTCAGAGGCGACGAAGTAGGCGGAGACCTGCTCATCCAGGGCTGGGCCGATGGTACAGAGGATCAAAGCCACCTCTTGGGCCGAGGTCCAAAGTTTGGCCAACCCTTTGCTCCTCAGTCTCGCCTCCTTCAACACCACCTCTCCCGGGCGTGCCTCCTCCACAGGGAAGAGGTCGTAGAGGATCACCGGCTCCAGGAGTCCCAGGGCCCGAGGCACCATACCCTGGATGAATTGTACATAGTGCTCCTCCTTTGGGGACGAGCCGCCCAGGAGCCCCAGGATGCGAGAGGTTTCCAACTGCAAGTCGAAATCTAAGAGTATCTCCAACTCTGGCCCTTCTGCTTCTCTGGCGGTTCCTCGCGGCGGTAGGGGAGAGGGATATACTCCACCGAGGGTCGGCGACCTGCCGCTTGGGGATAAAGATCCATCAACTGATAGGCCTCGTTCGGCAGATCCGAGGAGACAGGCAGCCCCAGCTCCTTCGCCTCTTCAAAGGTGATGGGATAGTCATGGGTCCACTGGCCACAACTCAGGGCCGTGGCTATCTTCTCCGCCTTCTCCTGAGGCATATCGTTGGCCACAAGGATCTCCACCAGACAAGCGTGCACCTGCTTCTGGGCCTTGCGAGCCATATCGGAGAGGATGAGGGTTTCATCGTCTATCTCGTTTATATCCTTAACCTCGGAGACGGTGAGGATGGAAGCGGCAGGGTATTTCCCCAACTGGGGGTCGACGGGGCCCAGAACGGCGTTCTCCTCCATCACGATCTCATCCGCCGCCAGGGCCACGAAGGTCCCTCCGGACATGGCGTAATGGGGCACAAAGACCGTGACCTTGGCTTTATGCCTCACCAGGCCGTGGGCTATCTGCTCCGCAGCCAAGACCAAGCCTCCCGGCGTATGAAGGACGATGTCTATGGGCAGATCCTCGGGGGTGAGGCGGATAGCCCGCAGAACCTGCTCCGAGTCCTCGATGTCTATGTACCTAGAGAAGGCTATCCCCAAGAAACTCAACGCCTCTTGGCGATGGATGAGAGTGATGAGCCGGGAGCCCCGTCTCTTCTCGATAGCCCTCATCAGCCGCTGCCGGCTCATCACTATGAGCCTGCGGTTGATGGCCGGGACCAAGGTCATGATGATGAAGACGATCCATATTAGGCTGAAGAAATCTATCCGCATCAAAGGCCTCCTTCGTGATCATCAAAGCGACTAAGCAACTTTTAAGGCTTCACCTCTATCCCCAGAAGTTTCGCCAACTCTTCGTCCGAGGGCTCGGTAACGATATGCCTCTCGATATCCAGCGTTGGGGTGGAAAGGTAACCCCGGGTCCACTCCTTCACCACCTGGGCCGCCTGGGCGAACCTTCCTCTAAGCCTTCAGCAGGTTCCCCAAGAGAAAAAGGAGGTTGGCTGGCCGCTCAGCCAAGCGGCGCATAAAATAGGGGTACCAAGAGTTACCGTAGGGGACATAGGCCCGAACACGATAACCTTGCTCTGCCAACCCCTGCTGCAACTGAGGGCGGATGCCATAAAGCATCTGAAACTCGAACTCCTCCTTGCCGATACCCTCTTTTTGGACGTGCTCCTTGCACCAGTTGATGATCTTCTCGTCGTGGGTGGCCAAAGCGGGGTAGCATCCCGCCTGCCTCGCCTCTTCGGTGAGGAGCATCTCCGTCAGTTTTATAAGGTTAGCGTCCACATCCCTCTTGTCGGGGAAGGCGATGTCGGGCGGCTCATCGTAAGCCCCTTTGCACAAACGGACGTTTAGCCCCTGGGGTATCATCTGCCGCACATCATCCTCTGAACGATAAAGATAGGACTGGATGGCGATCCCCACGTTGTCGTACCTCTGCCGCAAGGCTCTATAGACCTGGAACGTCCTCTCCGTGTGGGGTGAGCCCTCTATGTCTATCCGCACAAAGATGCCGTGCCCTTTGGCTTTCTCCACGATCTGGGCTACGTTCTCTTGGCAGAAACTACGATCGATATCTAGCCCCATCTGAGTGAGTTTGAGACTCGCTCCCGAATCCACTCTCGACTCCGCCAAGCCGTCCAGGGCTCTCAGGTACTCCGCGGCCGCCAAGCGGGCCTCCTCTTTGGAAGTGACGTTCTCCCCCAAGTGGTCGATGGTGGCTAGGATCCCTCTCTGGTTCAAAGACCTGATCGCCTCGATCGCTTCCTCCAGAGTCTCCCCAGCCACGAAGCGGCGACTCATCCGCCGCGAGACACTGAACCCAACGATGAAATCTCGAAGGGTCGTGCTGCGGGAAAGACGCAAAAGCAGGCTTCTCAAAAGCGGCATCTCATCCTCCCTGGGGTTGTTTCCCCACCACTATGTGAAGATAGACCGTTACTTTTCTATTATATCACAAATGGCTCCGGCAGAGATAAGGGGAGGCTCCCTCAAGTGACAGAGCCTCCCTTGCCGGAACAGAAAAGTCGGACATAGTCTCTAACTAGAGACTGAACGGCGATCTGTCAAGCCATGCCCGGCCCCATGGGGCGCAAACGAGGGGCAGATCAACCATAGTCACCAGGGCCGGCGACGCATCGAGCACCCGGGGGATGGCGTTCACCCCTCCCCAAGATCATTCGGCCACCAGGCTGTTCATGGCTCGGAAGACCTTGTAGAGGGTCAAATAGTCATCATGAGTGTACTCCACCCGGCGGCCCTCAAGACGCACCACACCGGGGATCAGCTCAGCCATCTCGCCCTGTACCCCTCTTGCGAAATCCACGGTCAAAGTGAGGGGAGGAGAGAGGCTAAAGGGCTCCCCACCCCCCTCCAAAGCCCTCTCTGCCGCCTCCCTGATCAGTTGTTGAGCCCTTTGGGGCGACAGGCACTTGGCGGCACGAGTGCCATAACCCTCTTTGACGATCACCGTCTCCAAGGAAGGCCCCAGAAGAGCCTTGGCCTCCTCCACTAGCAACTTATCCCCTGTGACCAAGACCACAGGAACGCCAAAGTGGCCGGCTAGAGCGGCGTTGAGCCCCGTCTCGCCTATCGGCTCTCCGTTGAGTCTCACCTGATAGATACGGCCACTAACGGTATGAGCGATGACGCTATCTTTCGTCCCCGCCCGAGCGTGGTATCCGATGAAGAAGGCGGCATCGAAGGTTCCGTCTATCCCTTGCATCATGCCCCAAGGCCTGGGCCAACCGGATATAAGTTGGGCCTGGGGGTTCAACCCCTCGATGAGGATGCTCCGTCCCTCCCCATGGGCGTCGTTAACCACGATCTCCCTCGCTCCGCCATCCAACGCCCCCTCGATGGCCGCATTAACCTCCTCGGTCATAAGTTTGCGAGCCCGTTCATACTCCTTGTTGCCCATGTGGGTCTGTTCGCTGCTCACTACTCCAGAGATACCCTCCATATCGCAGGAGATATAGACCTTCATCCGTAACGCTCCTTCATTATTTGGAAGAGGAGGTCGGTGTCGATGTTACCCCCCGAGAGGATCGCCGCCACCTTCTTGCCCTCAAGGTCGATCTTCCCCGCGAGAAGCGCTGCTACACCCACGGCTCCAGCCCCCTCCACCACCAGTTGGGCCGACTCCAAGAGAGCCAATACCGCTGCCCGGATCTCCTCCTCGGTGACGAGAACTATCTCCTCTACCCGTCCCTTGATCAGTTCCAAGGGCAGTTTCCCGAACCCCCCGGCCAACCCCTCGGCTATAGTAGGGGCTGCCTTGTACCTCTCATAGGGATGGTCATCCCTCAGAGAGAGGTAAGCCGACGGCGAGGCCTCTGACTGGACGCCGATCACCCTCACTTGAGGGCTGATCGTCTTGGCGGCGATAGCCACCCCGGAGATGAGGCCACCGCCGCCTACGGGCACCAGAAGTGCTTCTACCTCCGGTAGGTCGCTCATGATCTCCAGACCCACAGTGCCCTGCCCAGCGATACCCTCTGGATCCCAACAAGCATGGATATAGGTAGCCCCTTGCTTCTGGGCGAATTCCTGTGCTATCAAATCCGTCTCGTCGTAGTCCTTGCCCTCCAGAACGAGTTGCCCTTCGAACGTTTGTAACTTCTCCACCTTCGACTGAGGGGTGTTGGTGGGAACGAATACCGTTGCCTTCAAGCCACCGAAGGCCTGAGCAGCATAGAAGACCCCCAGTCCGTGGTTCCCCGAGGAGGCGGTAACTAGACCCTTGGCTCTTTCCACCTCCGAGAGGCTAGCCACCTTGTTGGTGGCCCCCCGCACTTTGAAGGAGCCGGTCTTCTGCCAATTCTCCAGTTTCAAATGGAGTTGGCAGCCGGTTTTGCGGCTGAGGAGGGGGGAATATCCTAAAGGTGTCCTCCTTATGAGACCCCCCAGATTCCGTTGTGCAGTCAAAATATCTCTAAAAGAAGGCTTGATCATCTATTCTCCCTCCCCACCGTTGCTCACTAGCAGGCTTGTCTGATCTTCACACTGCCTATCAGAGGCTGGCCTCGACATATAGAGAATTCGCTCTTCTTCCCCGCCCAATGGAAGCCCCCATTAGTGTACCACAAGAGTCATAGCCTCACCATCTGCCAACTCCACTACCTCCAGCCATTGCCAAGCGTGGTGGATTGTGCTATACCTCAGTTTGGAGGGCTCTAAAGAGCAACTAGGCTTGAAGGCTGGGGGACTGATGCCACCTAAGAATGGGGCTCTGCACCTTGGGAAAGATAAACCCATTGCTGGCTAGAACCCAAAGAGCCTCTTCCTTCGAAGAGACTCCTTGCCTTCTTGATCAGAACGCCTATTTCTTCTCCCTGGCGTAGGGGATGCCGAGGGCGGAGGGCGCGCCTATCCTTTTTCTTATCACCTCTCCCGTTCCGGCGAGTAAGACGATGATGGTGAAGATAAAGGGTAACATATTCAGAGGGTTAGGTGATACCCCAAGGGCTGGAGGCCCACTCATGAGCACGTTGTGACCCCCAGCAGCGGCCACCTCCAAGGCCCGCTTCACATGCTCCTGTCCTCGTATATGAGCGAAATCGATAGAGTATTCAGGTGCCTTGGCGCTCAAAACCTCGGGATCCGCCACATAAACCGGAATCTCTTCTGAACCATTGAGATGGGCCACTAACTGAGAGAGACTCTCCAAAGGGATGATCTCCAAACCACCAATTAGGGAGGCCTCCGGGGCGTCGGAAAGGGGTGCGAAGACCCGCTGAAAGCCCTCCTCCTTAGCCACGCTCACCATGGGAAGGATGCCATCGGCATGACGCACGCTCCCATCTAATGAGAGTTCCCCGATGAATACAGAGGAGGAGAGAGGCGAGACCTGCTCTGAGGCCCACAGGATCCCCACGGCCATGGGGAGGTCGTAGGCTGGGCTCTGCTTGAGGAGGTCGGCAGGGGCTAGGTTCACGGTGAGCCGCTTTATAGGGAAGGCGAACCCTTGGTTTTTGGACACTGTCATCTGGAAGCATTACCCCAGATTCTCCCCTGCTTGAGAAACTCCTCCATTTCGTGTCGGTGTTCGCCTCAACGCATATCTGAATCGACTCGTTCTCAGTCCGCCACTCGAACAGCATTTTTCTTCTGGCGCTAAGAACCGCTGATGGGGTGGGGAGAGGAATACCCCCTCTTACAGGGAGGGATGATAATGGTCTCCACGCCTTCTCCCGCATCACCCTCCAGAGTTCATTCTTCATGCTCGGGCTCTTCCTCTGGAATATACAAATTAACTATTGACAATTTGTATATAGTTTGCTATAATATTGGTGAGCGATTTGGAGGTTTGGGGATGCCATACGGTCGACGGAGGAGACATGTGAGATGGGGCCGGTGGGGGGGGCCCACGAGGCTGACCGGCTTCCTTCACCCCTGTCTATTGCTCCTATTGCATCGCGGCGACGCCCATGGCTATAACCTCCTCCGGGGTCTAGAGGAGTTTGGGTTTGACGTGAATTCCCTGAACCCAGGGTTAGTTTACAGAGCCTTGCATGAGATGGAGCGCGAGGGGTATATGGTCTCCGAGTGGGAGGAGGAGAGCCTAGGTCCCCCGCGCCGGGTCTACCGCCTCAACCCTCGGGGAGACGAGGTCCTCTCCCAATGGGTGGAGGAGTTACGGGAATCGCGGAGGGCCCTGGAACGCCTCATCGAGGCCCATAAGACACACTTAGAGGAACACCTCCCACAAGCCTTGAAGGAGGAATCTTGATTACGGAGCGAGAACTATATGAGGCATTGAAGGGGGTGATGGACCCCACTTTAGGAGGTGAGATCACGGATGAAGGGTGAGAGTATCACTTTCTTGGGAGCGTTCATCTTGGGTTTGGCGCATACCTTGGAGCCCTGCGAGGACAAGGCGGTGGTCTCATTGTTCATCATGTGGGCCGCAAGAAGGCTCAAGGAGGCGATGCTCTTGGTCATCCTCTATGGCTTAGGGATGACGCTCATCGACACCGCACTGGGGGCCCTCTCCGCCTATCTGGGGGTATCTCTCCTCACCCAATACGGCCCTGTGTTGAGGGTGGCCGCTGGCGCCATCACCGCCCTATTCGGCTTATACGTGTTTATCGGGGCGAAGGGTGCCCATCTTCTACACCACCACGGGGAGGCCTCCCTTCCAGAAGTGCCATCTGAAACTCCCCGAGCCCTGAGCGTATTTGCCCTGGGGTTGGTGAGGGGGTTACCCCCTTGTCCCTTCGAGCTAGCCGTCCTGGCCTGGGCTGCTTCCATGGGTAGCATCTGGCGCGGCACCTTGACGGTATTCGTCTTCGGTTTGGGAACTACCTTGGGTTTGATCCCCTTAGGGCTGATCATGAGGGGCCTGGCTGGAGCGGTCGGTAAGAGCAGATATCGTTTCTGGATTCCAAAGATCTGTGGAGCGATCATGATGGCCATGGGGATATTTCTGGCTCTATCGCACTAGATGGGAGGGAGAGATGAAGATCGCAGCCATCACTGAAGATGGTGTCACCATCAGTCAACATTTCGGTCGTGCGCCCTATTACGCGGTGTTGACCATAGAGAACGGTGAGATCGTGAAACGGGAGATGCGCGATAAATTGGGCCATGCCCATTTCGTAGGAGAGGAGGAGCACACAGATGCGAGCGGCCGCCACGGCTTCGGCCCCAGGGCCGAAGATCGCCATGCTCGGATGGCCGCCGCTATCGCCGATTGTCAGGTGCTCCTCTGTCGAGGGATGGGCTGGGGAGCCCATGAGAGCATGAAGCAGGCGGGCATCACCCCTATCGTCACCGATATCGCGGAGATAGATGTTGCTGTACAAGCCTATCTTGATGGCACCATCATCGATCATAGAGAGTTCCTACATTAGTTTAGTGAAGAGAATCATTAAGATGGGAAGGAGGTGAACGGTATGCCCGCTTTTGATGGGACCGGGCCTCGGGGACTGGGCCCCATGACCGGGAGTGATAGGTGTAACGTGAACTCTGTTGCTTGACCACTCTATCGGCAAGACTGGAATTGACTCTTATGCCGATCGTCGTAGAATTGAATATAGGGATAGCTCATGCATCTGCGATGCGGAGCGAAATAAAAAGGTTGATGGGATGAGGGTAGTCATCTTTGGTAACGATCGCGACCAGTTGGAGTTCGATGCTTTGGTGCTGCGCCAGGCCGGCCTCCAGCCAATTACCATCACCAACGAGGGGGAGTTTCTCTCGCTCTGCGCCGAAGAAGCGCCAGATTTGATAGTGATAGACGCCTCTAAAGAGATGGATCTCCTCCCCCTCCTCAGCAAAGTACGTTCGGAATCGGGCGTTCCCATTATGGTAATTTCTCCCGAGAGAGAAGAGGAGTATATCTTGCAGGCGTTAGATCGGGGAGTTGATGACTATTTGGTTAAGCCTCACACTCCTCGAATGCTGGCCGCTCGGGTCAGGACTCTCCTTCGGCGGACACGGCCGATGCCCCTTTCGGTCCTGGGACCAATTACTATTCAAGGTCTGACTTTGGATCCTGAACAACGCCTGGTTGTCACTCCCAATGGTGCTACTGTCCACCTGACTAACTTGGAGTTTCGCTTGCTTTTCTTGCTGATGAGTAATCCAGAACGAGTAGTCCCCTTGGAAACGATCGTCGAACGAGTGTGGGGGTATGGAGGGGAGAGCGAAACCGCCTTGGTGAAGAACCTAGTGAGCCGGTTGCGCCACAAGGTGGAACCAGATCCTTCTAACCCTCGATATATCAAGACCGTTCCCGGTATTGGTTACTCCTTCTCACCCAGCGAGGAGGCTGATACGGGCTAGCCTCTTTACCCTTTCTTGGATTTTGCTAATCGCCCCAGGGTTTTGGTGCTAAACTGATACCCTAGGGGCCTTTTGTTACCCCTTTGGTGCCTCATTGCGACGGTTCTAATACCCCTTGGTGGTATAATTCAAGCCAAACGGAGAGATCTGCCTCAAGGATTATCCTCGCCAAACTGCTGTTAGTATGGGCGAGGACCCTCTCTTTTTGGATATACACTGCAGGAGGTAGCCATGGTTCGGAACGAGGAACCGGAAGAGGACTGGGATACAGAGGAGGAAGAGGAGGAGGAAGAGGACTGGGAGGAGGGTGAAGCAGAGGAAGATTGGGGAGAGAAGGACTGTGAAGAGGTGAACAAGGGCAAAACTGTGGAGAGGAGGCCCGCTGGGGAGCGGAGTTCCACGGTGAGCGGGTGTAGGAGACGAGGTATCCCCTGCATGAACATCCCAGCCCACCTGCCCACGCCAGAGATAGCGAGACTTATCCCTTTAGAGGTGGCTCGCGAACTCATGGCGGTGCCTTTGGCCATGGAAGAGGAGGTTCTCACCGTCGCCATGGCTAGTCCCGATGATCGCGAGTCGATAGAGGCTCTAGAGCAAATCAGCGGTCATCAGGTATTCCTTGTCTTGAGCCCTCTCGACCAGTTAGAGAGCGCCCTACAAAGACTTGAAGCCTTACGTTATCGTGATCCCGGCGACCAGCCAACGGAAGAGGAAAAGCAAGATGCGGCGCACTAGAAAAGTTCGAGATGGCGACTTGGAAGGTGTTTTGGCCTTGGCCAGGAAGACCGGTGTGTTCACTATGAAGGAAGTCGAAGTAGTCAAGGAGCTCCTAGAGGCAGAATTTGAAAACCCCGTCCAAAACGACTACCACTCCCTCGTCTCTGAAGGGGGCGATCAAGTGGTAGGCTTCGCATGCTACGGCCCTACACCGATGACTGAGGGAACCTATGATCTCTATTGGCTCTTTGTGGACCCTCAACAGCAGCGACGGGGTGTAGGGGGCGCGCTCTTGGGAGCGGTCGAGAAGGCCATCCGTCGAGCCAAAGGGCGGATGCTTATAGCCGATACCTCTTCTTCACGCTCTTATCTGCCAGCGCGGCGGTTCTATCAAGACCATGGCTTTCACAAGGTGGCTGAGGTAAGGGATTATTACCGCCCAGGCGATTCTCGCTTCACCTATCTGAAGCAACTCTCATAACATATATTTAGAGGGGTAAAGAATGCGTACTTCAATACCTGCAGCAACTCTGGTTTCTACAAATCTGGGAAAGGAGAGACAAACCGCAGAGATGAATAGAGAGGAGTTAGAAGATCCTCCGGGTACGAAGCCTCCCCAATCTGGTTCTCGGCCTCGCCTCTGGGCCGATGTGAGCGAGGAGGAGTGGAACGATTGGCATTGGCAGATACGTAACCGCATCACCAAACTGGAGGAGTTGAAGCGGGTTTTGGAACTAACTCCAGAGGAGGAAGAGGGGGTGATCCGGGCCAGGGAAACCTTGCGGATGGCCATCACGCCCTATTTTGTTTCTCTAATGGACCCCCGCGATCCCAACTGCCCCCTCCGAAGGCAGGTGGTGCCCACTAGCCGCGAGTTGGAGGTCGATCCCACCGACCTAGAGGACCCGTTGAGTGAGGATGCCCAGTCTCCTGTGCCTGGGCTGGTGCACCGCTATCCAGATCGAGTTCTGCTTGTGGTAACCGACCAGTGTCCTTCCTACTGCCGCTTCTGCACACGCCGCCGGTTGGTGAGCAGTGGCCGGGAAAGAGTCGGCCTCCAAAAGATCGACGCTGTGGTGGAATATATCAACCAGCACAGTCAGGTCAGAGATGCGTTGATATCGGGCGGTGATGGGCTCTTCCTCTCGGAGGGGGTGTTGGAGCATCTGCTATCTAGTCTGCGCCGCATACCTCACCTGGAGGTGATTCGCATCGGCACCCGCGTGCCGGTCTATCTGCCTCAACGCATAACCCCCCAACTAGTGGAGATGCTGCGCCGGTACCACCCCTTGTGGATCAACATCCACGTTAACCACCCCAAGGAGATCACCCCTGAGATGGCCAAGGCGTGTGCGATGTTGGCCGACGCGGGCATCCCCTTGGGCAGTCAAACTGTCCTCCTGGCGGGGATCAACGATTGTCCCAGCATCATCAAGTGTCTGGTCCAAGAGCTGGTCAAGGTCCGGGTGAGGCCTTACTATCTCTACCAATGTGACCTCTCCCAAGGCATCAGCCATTTCAGGACCCCGGTCAGCAAAGGGGTCGAGATCATCGAGCACCTGCGAGGGCACACTAGTGGCTTCGCCGTCCCCACCTTCGTCATCGACGCGCCAGGGGGTGGAGGGAAGATCCCTATCACGCCCCAATATCTGCTCTCCCAATCAGATTCCCGAGTGGTGCTTAGAAACTATGAGGGGCGGCTTTTCTCCTACCCGGAGCCCCAGCATTACCATGGACATGATGCCGCCAGTTGTCCCTTCTGCGCCGATCAACGTCGGCGCAGCAAGGTAGGGGTGGCAGCCATGCTTGCACCCACCGAAGCGCCCCATCCTCCAGAAGACGAGAGCCCCTTAGACTTCTGGGAGTTTGTCGAAGAAAGACAACTCCCTCTTATCATCGAGCGAGTAAGGAGGCTACGATGAGCTATCTGAAGATCGCTCTACTTGCCAATCTCAAGACGAACGCTCCTCATCACCCAGGGGAACCAGGGGATAGGTGGTCTGAGCTGGACTCGGAGAGGACGGTGGAGGCGATCGCCTCAGCCTTGCGAGGGAGTGGGCACGAAGTGGACTTCTTGGAAGGCGATAAGAAGTTATATCGCGAGTTAGAGCGAGGTCACTTCGACATAGCCTTCAATATCTGTGAGGGCCACCAGGGTGATGCCCGGGAGTCCCAGGTGCCAGCCATCCTAGAGATGCTGGGCATCCCCTATACCGGCTCCAAAGTTCTTTGCCTGGCACTCACATTGGACAAGCCGATGACCAAGCGGATATTACTCTCCCACGGCTTGCCGACGCCACGTTTCCAGGTATTTGAGAGTCCCTACGAACCCCTCGATTCCAACCCCCGCTACCCTCTCTTTGTCAAGCCCAGCCGAGAAGGGACGGGGATGGGGATAAGCAATAGTTCCATCGTCCACAACGAAGGGGAATTACGCCATCAGGTGCGCTGGGTGATCGAAACCTACCAGGAGCCGGCACTGGTTGAAGAGTATATCGAGGGGCGCGAGATCACCGTTGGTCTCCTGGGCAACGAACGACTTCATATCTTTCCACCATTGGAGGTGGATTTCAGCCCCTGCCCGCCTGAGGAACAAGCCATCTATACCTCACGCATAAAATCAGAACTCTATCACTCGCCCCGCTATCTCTGCCCAGCGTCCTTGACAGATGATAAGATCGAGGAGCTGAGCCGATTGGCAGTGGCAGCCTTCCGAGCGCTTAGCTGTCTCGATATGGTGCGAGTGGACTTCAGGTTGGATACCCATGACGGTGACAGGCCGTATATTTTGGAGATTAACCCTCTCCCCGGGCTCTGTCCAGGGGTTAGCGACTTCGTGATGCAGGCCGAGGCGGATGGGATGAGCCATGCTCAACTCATCAACGCCATCCTAAACGAGGCCTTAAAGAGATATCCGGAGTTGCTACGTAAGGCTCAAGAGGCTCCTAGCCTTGAGACCGTGAAAGTGGTGAAGAGTATATCGGTGAATATCCGGTGATATAGAGGAGAAAGCGGATGAAATCCAGAACCTTCTTCCTATGGCTCGTCTTCGCAGGAATGCTGTTGGTGTCCTGCAAGGTGGCAGAGGAAACGGTCATCTCTCCCCCGCCGACCCCCACCCCCTCTTCGCCTTGCCCCACAGGTCCAGAGTGTGGTGAGGAGGCTATTCTCATCACCTCACCTGGGCTCGGAGAGAGCATAAGCAGCCCCGTCCGAGTGGCGGGGATCTCCGATCCCACCTTCGAGCAGAATCTAGTGATTCAGGTAATCGGTGAGGACGGCAGTGTGATAGGCCAGGGAACCACCATTATCGCCGCCGATTGGGGTCAGCGGGGTCCCTTCGAGGCCGAGGTCACCTTCACCCCGCCGGCCAGTGAGGAGGCGGGACGCATCGTCGTCTTCGCCGACAGCCCTAGGGATGGGGGGCTCGTTCACCTATCCTCGGTGGAGGTGAGGTTAGCCGAGTCGTCAGAACCTTCCACCCCTGGAACAACAGTCCAGGTCTATTTCAGTCACACCTCTTTAAGCGAGAGCACAACCTGCGTTTTGCCGGTAACTCGCACGGTGAGGGGGACCAATCGGGTGGAATGGCTTGCCCTGGAAGCCCTCCTAGAGGGGCCCACTCCAGAGGAGGAGGCCCAAGGGTTCTTCACCTCGATCCCGAATCCGGAGGAGGTAGGGGCTTTCAAACAACGGGTGATAGAGAGCGGCCAACCTATGCCCTATCTGGGCGAACGGGTGCGGCTCCAGGATCTCCGAATAGAAAATGGAACAGCCTATGTAGATTTCTCAGCCGAGATGAAGGCTTACGGAGGGGGGTCGCTCCGCGTAATGTGCATCTGTCAAGAGGTCACCAAGACCTTGATACAGTTTCTTGGCATCGAAAGGGTGGTGATCTCTATCGATGGGCAAACCGAAGGAGTCCTGGAACCCTGAGCTTTCATCTGATAAGGAGACTCGTGATGGCTTCATCAAGGGGTGGTAAGAAAGTGCTCATTCTCTATAACCAGGCAGATTCGCTAGCCAAAGGTGAGGCAAGAGATCTGATCTCAGCCCAAGGCGTGGCGTTGGTGGCTGCAGCAGTGGAACAGGCGTTGCAGCGAAAGCATCAGGTCGTTTGCCTGCCCGTCTCTTTCGATCTGCGGGAGGTACTATCGAGTTACGACCCCAGCGAGTGGGTGGTCTTCAACCTCCTTGAAGGGTTGGGTAACCGAGCAGACCTAGAACCCGAGGCCGCTGCTATCCTTGAAAGGCTAGGTTACAGGTATACAGGGGCACCACCAGAGACGTTGGCTCTTTGTCTTGACAAATCTCGAACGAAGAGGGTGCTTGAGTTTAATGGCATTCCGACACCAGCCTATCAAGTCTGCGATAATAGGAACATAGAAGTATCTATCCCCCTTCCGGCCATCGTCAAGCCAGTTGCCGAAGACGCCAGTTTGGGGATAGATGATGAGGCGGTGGTTACCACATTGGATCAACTCCGCGATAGGGTGAGGTATGTCCTTGATACCTATCGAGAACCTGCCTTGGTGGAGGAGTTCATCGATGGCCGGGAGTTCAACGTCGCACTGTGGGGCAATGGCAGGCCCGAATGTTTGCCCTTGGCGGAAATAGACTACTCTGGCATCGGGGATCCCTTGCGAAGGATCTGTTCCTACGCCGCCAAGTGGGAACCGGCGAGAGATGAATACCATCTTACGCCCGTCATCTGTCCTGCTAAGGCAGATAGTTGCCTGGCCGAGAGTATACGGGGAGTCGCAATAGCCGCCTATGAAGCCTTTGGGTGCCGAGGCTACGCCCGTGTCGATATGCGAGTCCGGGGTAGAGAGCCTTACGTTTTGGAAATCAACCCCAATCCAGACATATCCCCCGATGCCGGGTTTGCGAGGGCTGCTATAGCCGCTGGAAATACCTACCCAGATATGGTGGAAAAGATCCTGCGTTTGGCAGAAGGGCCGCTGTCAAGCTCGGCAACGCCGCCGGCCTTAAGGGCTACCGGGGTTAATGCTTGCATAGCAGCCCAGACTGTAACTGCCCATGTGCCAACAGATGGCGGCGGACAGCTTCTCCTCGCCCAGGCAGAAGAGTCCAAAACCCACTTGCAAAGTAGTGAGACCAGTGATTCTGGTCATCTCATCGCTTCCCTTAGGATAAGTTGTGCATTAGGCAGCTGAATCTCTCGTTGGAGGATAACATGTCACGCAGTAAAGACTTTAGATTGAGAGATGGAGAGCTGATAGTCTCGCAAATGGAGAAGGAGATTGCTAGTTTGGAGCGGCGATTGAGCGCTGCCCCGCCAGATGCTGTAGTGCCGGATCTGATGTTGCTTCAGCGCTTCACCAAGCTCCACCTCGACAGAATAAGGGAGAGTCTGGTTGCGCTCAATCAGTGTATCCTCAAAGCAGGTAGGGGCGAGCTCAACCAAGACGCCTTGTTGGCCTTGGCCCAGTGGACATAGCAGAAAACCAGACGGGGCGGAGGAAATGTACACCGGATTCACTACCCATCCATGGGGTCATGTGTTTCGCCAATCAATGCTGTGCCATGAGCCAGGAGAACGGTGCCCGGTCGTAGCAGAAGTAACAGGCTTAATTATCATACTCCAGGCAGGGAGTTGCCAAAGATATGGTATCTACCTCTTCTTCGAAGACGGGGAACAAGTCGATTCCAGAAATCCCCCCTCACATCTGCCTCCGGGGCCGATATTGAATAGCCTCCGCCAGATGAGCGGTGGTGATCTCCCCCTCACAAGCCAAATCGGCTATGGTACGAGCCAACTTCAAGATGCGATGAAAGGCCCTGGCACTCATCTGCAACTGTTGCATCGCCGACCTAAGTAGGCTCCTCCCCGCATCATCGAGTGGGCAATACTCCCTCACCTCCCCAGGCCCCATTTCAGCGTTGCAGGCGAGATGCGTCCCCTCAAACCTCTGGCGCTGCCTCTCCCTAGCCTCCTCCACCCTCACCCTGATCAACTCCGAGAACTCTAATGGTACATCACTTCATACTCCACCCTCGGGACCTCCACATGGATGTCGATCCTATCCAATAGAGGACCAGATATCCTCTTCTGATAGCGGGTCACTATGGCCGACGAGCAACTGCACTCCTTCACCGGGTCGCCATAGTATCCACAAGGACAGGGGTTCATAGCCCCAATGAGCATGAAGTTGGCGGGAAAGGTCATGGTGGTCTTGGCTCGACTGATGGTCACCACCCGGTCCTCCATCGGCTGCCTCATCACCTCTAACACCCGATGTCCAAACTCAGGTAACTCGTCTAGAAATAATACCCCATGATGGGCCAGACTTATCTCCCCCGGCTTGGGCCAACTCCCTCCCCCCACTAACCCAGCGTGGCTGATGCCATGCTTCCACTGTAGCTCAACGATTGAGCTCCTCCCCTTACCCTAGCTCGGGATGAAGGGCGTTTCGTAGCCCTTCTAGCACCAGTTGTGAACGGCCCATCGCTTGGCCTCGGATACTATTTGTCCTCCATAAACTCCTCCTCGTCTTGTTAGGAAACATCTTGCGCCCCTCCGGAATCAATCTCACCAATCCCTCAGGGGGCAGCATAAGACTTGCCACAGATCCAACTCTTGCCAACCAGACCACAGAAACGAAACCTGTGGGACGCGTTCTGCCCTATGTCGGACGGATGAGGGCATTTCTAATACATTTCTTATTTCCCCCTCCCGAATTCTTATGAGAATTTAATGCCTTTTGTGCTATAAGTACCGATGGTGTGGAGTTCCGTTGAAATTCCTGAATGAAAAAGGAAGGCCAATACCATCCCCGTGGTTCTGACGAAAGAACGCTCTTGTCCGCGCTGCAGAGAGTCGGGAGAGGCATGCCTTATCGATAGGAGGTAGTATGGCGGACTTCTCGGTAAAGGTGGTCGACGATATCTTGAATGGCTATAGAGACGGAGCGGAAGGTTCGTTGATTCCGGTTTTGGGAGAGATCCAAGACCGATACCACTATCTGCCTCGAGATGCCTTGATCTTGGTAAGCGAGTGGCTGGGCGTACCTTTGAGCCAGGTCTATAGCATCGCCACTTTCTACAACGCCTTCAGTTTGAAACCACAGGGAAGACATCTAATCCATGTCTGCACCGGCACAGCCTGTCACGTGCGGGGGGCGGCTCAGGTCCTGGATCGTTTGCAGAGGAGACTGGAGATTCGACCAGGGGAAACCACTCCAGATGGGGAGTTCACTTTGGAGACGGTCAATTGTCTCGGCGCTTGCGCTTTGGGGCCCATCACCGTCATAGACGGCGAATATTTCGGGCAGATGGCTGCCTCAAGGGTTGACAAACTCCTCAAAGAATTTGGCATGGAAAGAGCAAAGGCCTGAATGGAGAAGATGCGGACACCTGCCGAATTGGAAGAACTGCGTCGTTTGCTCTCCAAAGAGCAAGACGCTAGTCAACTCTGTGTCACTCTATGCGGGGGGACGGGTTGTCGAGCCTATGGCAGCGAGGGAGTGCTTGAAGCGTTGCAAGGAGAGATCAAGGCGCAGGCTATCGAAAACCGAGTCAATTTGAGAATGACTGGCTGTCACGGCTTCTGCGAGAGAGGTCCCTTGGTGGTGATCCAGCCAAAGGAAATCTTCTATCACGGCGTAAAGGTAGAAGATGTCCCGCAGATTATCTCTGAAACTGTAGTTAAAGGCGAGATAATCGATTCCTTGCTATACGTAGATCCCAGCACCGGTCAGAAAATCGCCTGCGAGAGTGAAGTACCCTTCTATAAGAAACAACGGCGTCTCCTCCTGGACATGAATGGCCAGATAGACCCCACGTCCGTAACCGACTACATCACATTGGGTGGGTATGGTTCTTTGAGCAAGGTTTTGAGCCAGATGACTCCAGAGAAGGTCATCGCCGAAGTGACCCGGGCCAAACTACGTGGTCGGGGCGGAGCGGGTTTCCCCGCTGGCCTCAAATGGCGCTTCACTCGTGAGGCTTCAGGGGACACCAAATATGTGGTCTGCAATGCCGATGAGGGCGACCCTGGCGCCTACATGGATCGAAGCATCATGGAGGGCAACCCCCACCGGGTCGTGGAGGGGATGATCATTGGCGGCTATGCCATCGGGGCCCATAGAGGCTTCGTCTATATCCGCAATGAGTATCCCCTGGCGGTGAAGCATCTAGGGACAGCCATCGCCCAGGCTAGGGAATGCGGACTATTGGGGAAAGATATATTGGGATCGGGCTTCGATTTCGACGTCGAGATACGGCTGGGGGCGGGAGCCTTCGTGTGTGGCGAGGAGACAGCACTCATGGCTTCCATCGAGGGTCGCACCGGGGAGCCCAGGCCGCGACCGCCCTACCCTGCCCAAGAGGGGCTTTGGAGCCAGCCCACGAATATCAATAACGTTAAGAGCTGGGCCAATGTACCCCTCATCATCGAGAAAGGCGCTGATTGGTACGCTCAAATAGGTACCGAAGGCAGCAAGGGCACGAAGATATTTTCCGTGGTGGGCAAGATCAACAACACCGGCTTGGTCGAGGTGCCTATGGGCGCTACCCTACGCCACATCATCTTCGACATCGGGGGCGGCATCCCCAACGGCAAGGAGTTCAAAGCGGTCCAGATCGGTGGTCCATCGGGCGGCTGTATCCCCAAGGAGCATCTCGACACCCCTATCGACTACGAATCACTGACCGAACTAGGAGCGATGATGGGGTCGGGCGGTATGGTCATCTGCGATGAAGATACCTGCATGGTCGATCTAGCCAGGTACTTCATGACCTTCGTGCAAGAGGAATCATGTGGCAAGTGCGTGCCCTGTCGCGTAGGCACGAAGGCCATGTTGGAGACGCTGGCTCGTATCACCAAGGGCGAGGGGCGAGAGACCGATATCGACTACCTGTTGGAGTTGGCTGAGGCCATAAAAGGTTCATCCCTGTGTGGCCTCGGTCAGACGGCACCCAATCCCGTCCTCTCCACCCTCCGCTACTTCCGGGATGAATACGAGACCCACATCTATGAGAAGCGCTGCCCGGCCAAAGTCTGCCCCGATCTCATCACCTATGAGGTGATCGCCGACCTGTGCACGGGCTGCATGGTATGCGCCCGGAACTGCCCAACGGAGGCCATCAGCGGAGAGAAAGGCACCGTCCATACTATCGACCAGGATCTTTGCGTACGGTGTGGCCTCTGCAAGGAACTCTGTAAGTTTGATGCCATATCGGTGAGATGATGAATTTGACGATCGATAACCAAGAGATAGAAGTCGAGGAAGGGACCACTATCCTGGAGGCAGCACGGGATAATGGCATCTTTATCCCTACACTGTGCTACCACGAGGCCTTGGAGCCTTACGCTGCCTGTCGCCTGTGCGTGGTGGAACTAGAGGGTAAACGAGACTCCCGCCTAGTTGCCTCCTGTGCCTACCCTTGCGAGGAGGGCGCAGTCGTGTATACCAATTCCGAGATAGTCCGTTGTTCTCGCCGGGTGACGGTGGAACTCCTGATGGCTTCCGGCGAACACCTCCCACTGGTTAGGGCCTTAGCCACCGAACTGGGCGTTGCCGAACCTCGCTTCAGACTACCTCCCGATGATTGTATTTTGTGCGGCCTGTGCGTACGTGCCTGCCGGGATATAGTGGGGGTAGCCGCCATCAGCCTGATGAATCGGGGTATGGAGAAGAAGGTAGGCCCTCCCTTTGAGATCGCCTCCAATGCATGTATCGAGTGTGGAACTTGTGTCCTCATCTGCCCCACGGGGGCCCTCAAACTGCAGGACATTACCAAGGAGCAAGAGGACGTCCACCGCTGGGATTCCCTCTTCGATCACCACTCTTGCCATATCTGCGGGGATCATAATCTGGAGCCGCAGTTCTCGGTTGACTACCGTTCACTTCTAGGAGAGCAACCCTTAGATGAAGAGCCCAGTGAAGGATAATCTGAAGGTCGGCGTCTTCATTTGTGATTGCGGTACGGAGATCGCCTCCTATCTCCACACCGAGGCCCTTGCTACGGCAGCGGAGCAACTGCCACACGTGGCTCTCAGCCGAAGGATGCGCTATCTCTGTTCCAGACGCGGCCTGACAAAAATGCAGGAGGCTATCCGAGGGGCCGGATTGAACCGCATTGTGGTTGCCGGTTGCACGCCGAGGACCCACAAAGCCCATCTCCGCTCGGCTTGCCGGGAGGCCGGGCTCAATGGCCATCTCTTGGAGACGGTCAATATCCGGGAAGGCTGCGCCTGGGTGCACCAGGCCGATGGGGAAGCAGCCATGGCCAAAGCGCTCGATCTCGTAAGGGCTGGTGTGGCTAGGGCTTCCCTATTGGAGCCCTACGAAGGTACGAAGATTCAGATAACACCTTCCGCGCTGGTCATCGGTGGTGGTATTGCAGGTATGACCGCGGCTCTCGCTTTGGCGGAGAGGGGAGTTCCCGTCAAGTTGATCGAGAAGGAGCACCTCCTGGGGGGGCTGATCCGAAACCTACACACTCTTTATCCCACGGGGCGACGAGCCTCGGAGTTTCTGAACGGCCAGATCGAGGCTTTGAGACAGCAGCCCAATGTGGAGATCCTCGTTGATACCCAAGTGAGCGAAGTAATGGGCTCCGTCGGCAACTATCACCTCGTCGTGACCAGTGATGGAAACGATACGATTTTCAACGTGGGAGCGATCATTGTGGCCACTGGAGCCCAGGTTCGACAGCCTTACGGCCTTTTCCGCTATGGCACCAGCAAGGTAATCACCCAACTGGAATTAGAAAGCGTTCTGGCCAAGGGAGATCTCCATGCAGAGCAAATGGTGATGATCTTATGCGCCGGATCCAGGGATGAAAGAACGCCTTATTGTTCGGGCATCTGCTGTATGACCGCTCTCAAGCAGGCCCTTCTGATCAAGGAAAGCCACCCAGAGGTAAAGCTCACCCTGGTCTTCCGCGACCTATACCCGAAGGGGGATAACCCCGAAGAAGATATCCGGAAGGCTAAACAACTAGGGGTTGACTTCATCCAGTACGGGCCTGAGGCCGAGCCCCGGGTCACCGCTGAAAGGGTGGAGGTCTATGACCTGCTTATCAAGCGGAACACTAATCTGCCATACGATCTGCTCGTCTTAGCGACTCCCCTGGTTCCCCAGAAAGATGCCACTGTTCTGGCTAGCCTGCTGAAAATTCCCCTTGATAGTCACGGCTTTCTCCCTGACATTCGCTTTAGGCTGCGACCTCGCGACCATGTAGAACGGGGCATCTACGTTTGTGGGGCTGCGCATTACCCCAGTGATATCCAGGAAACCACCTTCCAGGCTTCGAGTGCTGCGGCCAGAGCCTTCAACTTCCTGAGGCAAAATCAAGTTGTCAGCGAAGGGCTTGTGGCTGTGGTCGACGCTACTCTTTGCACCGGATGTGGTAGTTGTGTAGAGATATGTCCTTTCCATGCCATCAACCTAAAACAGCAAGATGGCCTCCTGAGCATCTCCGTCGTGGACCCTCTCCTGTGCAAGGGGTGTGGCCTCTGCGCCCCCAGCTGCCCGGTCAAGGCCATCTCTCTTCAGGGAAGCAGCGATCCCCAACTCATGGCCCAGATCAAAGCCATTCTATCCTCAGAACAGGGCAGGAGTAAGCCACTTATCCTGGGGTTGTTCTGCGAATGGAGTGCCTATGCCGCGGCGGAGTTAGCAGGGGCGCGACACCTGCAATACCCGCCCCATCTCCGAATAATACCTTTGAGATGTGCCGGGCGGATAGACCCCTACCACATCCTCTGGGCTTTCTTGAACGGCGCCGACGGGGTGCTTGTGGGAGGTTGTCCCCCCGGAAAGTGTCATTACGTAAAGGGGAACCAGCAGGCCGAGAGGCGGGTGGCCAAGTTGATCGATGCACTAGCCGCCAGGGATTTCGAAATCGACAGGCTTCGCCTCGAATGGTTCCAGCCCGACGACGCATCTGCCTTCGTGGAGGAGATATCGATCTTCGCCGCACAGATCGAGGATCTGGGGCCTAGAGTCACCCAAGATAGGAGGTGGCGAAATGTCAGAGCGGCTTAATGAAGAAGTTTGGGCGCTAGATAGATGCTCAGGTTGTGGAATGTGTGTGGCCACATGCGCGAAAGGCATGCTCTTCTGGGATGAGGAGGAACACCCCTCTTTGGAGGTCCGGGAGAAGGCCCTCGGCCTGTCGCGGGTCAACCTGGATAGTTGCTCCTTCTGCCCCAAGACGTGCGAGGAGGGCTGCCCTCAGCTGGAAGAGTGGAGCCTCCTGGAGCCAAAGGAGATGGTTTCGGTTCGGGCAAAGGGGGTTATCGTCTCTCCGGAGCCTAACGAGGTGATTAAGAGCCTGCTCGTGGCCTCGAAAGCGGCTGGCCTGATAGACGGGGCCCTCCTGATGGACTTGAATCCCTGGACTCTACAGCCAATAGTTAGGATCGCCAGGACCGTGGAGGAGATGACGTCCGGTTTGGGTATGCAGTATCTTTGGACCCCTCTTTTCGATCGGTTGAACGAAGCGATCTATGAAGATGGTCTCCGCAACCTGGCCATAGTAGGCACGCCCTGCGCAAGCCAAGCGGTGCGTAACTTGAGGTCGTCCGAGTCTGCGCGATTGACCCTTTATCGAAAAGCGATCCGTCTCAGCATCGCTACTTTCTGCACGGGGATGTACAGAAGGGAGTTGGTCACCCAGTTGCTCTCCCAAGAGAAGGGGATCGCCCTCCATCAGATTCAACGATTATCTATCTCTCCCCGTGATGGCTATCTCATGGCCCTTCTATGGGATGGCTCCGAAAGAATGGTGGCCTTTGATGAGGTAGAAGGATATACGCGGCGGGGTTGCGCGACCTGCAATGATCTCCTCGGTGAATCCGCTGATCTGGCGGTTGGCGCTCTTGGTGCCAAAGAAGGTTACTGCACCCTCATCACCAGGAGCGAAGCGGGCACAATCTGCCTTAGAAATGCCCTGAGTTTCGGCCTCCTAGAGAGCGTGGAAGAGATCGATGAGGCTGCACTGTCCAAGGCTGCGGAGGAGAAGGATCGCCGCAAGCGAGCCCAGGCCTTCGATCAACTCAAGCTCCTCATGCTTGACGCCCTGCGCGATCCGCAGAAATGGGTGGAGGCTCAAAGAGAATTTAGTCGCCTCTATGGAACAAAGGAGACTGTTCAAGCCAGGAAGGAGAGGGTATGCCATGACTCGTGTGCTCAATGCTAAGGGGCAAGATTTGCGGACGGTGAGCCGTGAAATGAAGAGCTTGATCGAGGAAGAGTCGGTGGTGACTATCAAGAACGCATCTCATCTCCATGGCCTGTGTGCTGGGTTGAAGAAGGGCGAGATAACAATCGAGGGCGATAGCGGCGATTATCTAGGCGTGCTCAACGACGGCGCGACCATTAAGGTCAGGGGCAATGCCGGGAAGTATATCGCTGATAACATGACCCGAGGCATGGTGCTGGTCGAGGGCGATGCTGACTACGGCGCCGCTCAATATTGCTATGGCGGGACAGTCTTCATCAGGGGCAACGCTGGCGATTTCGCCGCCACTATGAACAAAGGTGCGACCATCATCATCGGCCAAGATGTCGGCGATGAGGTGGGCACCTACATGCTGGCCGGCGACCTGATCATCATCGGAAACGCTGGGTTGAACCTGGGTAACTACCTGATCAGAGGCAATATCTATATCGGTGGTCAATGGGTCAGTCTGGGGCACAACTGCAGGCAAGAGCGGTTGGCCCCGGAGGACCTCACAAAATTGGAGGGCTACTTTGCCCCATATGAGATCGCGGTTGAGCCAAAGCGGTTCAAGAAGATCACCCCTCAGTCAGTCAAGCCGTTCTATAAGTAAAGGGAGGGAGATATGCCGATAGTTGGTGCCTTCTGCGTAACTCTCCATAAGGACCGTTGTATAAACTCTCGTATGCCTGGCAAGTGCGCAACTTGTGTTGAGGTCTGCCCCTATGAGGTCTACGCCATGGACGACGAGGGACAGGTGATGGTCCAGAATTTCAACGCTTGCGTAGGCTGTCGCATCTGCGTAGAATTCTGCCCCTACAACGCTATCCGCATCAATCCCGCCGAACCCGAATATATCTCTCGTTCCCTCTGGACCTTCGCCCAGGTTGAGGAGATTCATTACAAGTCCCTGACCGGCCAATACCTGTTGCGAGGCTTCGGCACCATGGGGCCCCTCCCCCACTTCGACAACATCGTAGTTGTGCCTTCCCAGCTCGCCTCTCCACCCCCCAAGGACAAGTACCGCGAGGAGTGCAAGATGGAGGTGGTGATAGGGGAGGAGACAGCCAAAAACCCCATCCGTTTAAGGCTACCCATCATATTTCCGGCCATGTCTTTCGGGGCCCTCTCCCGGGAGGCTAAATTAGCCTTAGCCATCTGTGCGGCCCGCACCGGCATCGCCACCAACACTGGCGAAGGTGGAGTTGTCGAGGAGGAACCCTATTACAGCAAAGGGTTTGTGGACAAAGAGATGACCAAGCGCAAATGGTCGCCGGGGGGCCATCTGGTTATTCAATGGTCCACCGGTCGCTGGGGAGTGTCTGCTGATTACGTGAACGCCGGCGACGCAGTGGAAATAAAGATCGGTCAAGGCGCTAAACCAGGCATGGGCGGCCACCTTTTGGGCGCCAAAGTAACCGAGGAGATAGCCAAGGTGCGGGGAATCCCGGTGGGGAGCGACGCCCTCTCTCCCTGTCGTTACTACGATGTTCTGACCTTCGAAGACCTAAAGAAACAAGTTGGGTTCCTCAGGGATGTAACCAACTATGAGAAGCCCATCTGGATGAAACTGGGTCCGAGCAGACCCTATGAGGATGTGCGTATGGCCGCCTTGGCCGGTGTAGACGCTATATCGATCGATGGCATGGCGGGAGGCACAGCGGCCTCGCCGGATGTGGTGACGCAGGGGGTGGGCATCCCCACTATCGCTTGCATCCCCCCCGCAGTTAGAGCGCTGAAGGATCTGGGCCTTCATCGCAGGGTCAAACTCTTCGCTCTGGGGGGCATACGCGGGGGGCTAGATGCCTTCAAAGCCCTAGCCTTGGGCGCTGACGGGGTCGGCTTTGGAACCGCTGCTGAGATCGCCATGGGCTGCCGGGCTTGCATGGCCTGTCACAAGGGCGGCTGTCCCTATGGGATCACCTCTCAGGATCCCAAACTACGGGCTCGTCTTGACCCCGAGGCGGCTGCGGAGAGGTTGACCAATTTTGTCAAGGCTACCGCTGAGGAGATCAAAATGCTGGCCATGCTTTCGGGACACGATGACATCAAAGAACTCTCGGAGGAAGATCTAAGAGCACTCGATATCAACACCGCGGCCATCACAGGGTTGAAACTGGTTGGCTACGAGCGAAGGCTGCCTTGGTGGGAGCAGCAGGAAACAACTCGTTAGAGAGGAGGTCGAAAGTGACTGGTAGAGAAATGTCGTTCGATAACAGCATAGTCGCCAAAATGATAGACGAGGCCTTGGTCTTCTGTGCGACCAAAACGGACGCCGAGACAAAGGGAAAGGCGCTAGATGCCGTTCTCCAAGGTGATTGCTCAGCGTGTGGATACGTGAGATATGGCCTGGCCAAGGGCCTCGCGCAATACCTGGGCTCGATCGACGAAACGATCAAAGCCGTCTATGTCTACGAACCGGAGTACGCAACCGGTGATGAGATGGCTGGGCTGTCGTTCGGTATCAATCTCCTCGCCTGGGTTGAGCGAAAGAGCGCAGCCCTTAACTCGATCGTGGCCGGGCTGGATGCTGCCTTGATGGAAGAAAGCAAACGCCTGCTCTGCCCTGAGGCTACCGCTGAGTGTTTCTCCCTCGATGTCAAGGTTGCGGACGATGATGAAGTACGCCGACGGAGGGGATACGGAGCCCTCGTCAACTCCATCTTTGTACGTCCGACCAAGGTTTGGGAATGCTCCAACGAACTGTAGCCGGGCAGGCTCACACGTCTGGTTCGGGACAAGCCAATATATAGCCGACCCCAGTATGGGTGAGGATGTAACGAGGGTGGGAGGGGTCCACCTCTATCTTCTGACGCAAGTATCGGATATAGGTTCGCAGGTAGTCGATATCGTCTCGATACTCGGGACCCCATACTTCTGAGAGGAGATCTTGATGGAGCATCACCTTATTGGCATTCATCGCCAGTTCATGTAACAGTTTATACTCCGTACGGGTGAGCCTAACTTGCTGACCTCTCACTGTAACCTGGTGACGAGCGAAATCGATTTTGAGGTCCCCACATTCTAGCTTCTTTGTAATGATCTCCTTAGGGCTCCTGCTCCGCCGAAGCACAGCCCCCACCCGGGCGATCAACTCCTTGGCACTGAACGGTTTGGTTAGATAGTCGTCCGCCCCCAGGTCAAAGCCCTCTAACATATCCGCCTCTCGAGCCTTGGCCGTAAGCATGATGATAGGGAGGTTGGAGAACTCCCTAACCCGTCTGCAAACCTCATACCCATCCATCCCTCGGGGCAGAAGGATATCCAGCAGAAGAAGGTCTGGCTGCTCTAAGGCCACCATCTCTATCCCCGTCTCACCATCAGCCGCTTCCAGCACCTCATAGCCAACAGCTCCTAGCACCTCGCGGACTAGTCGGATCAGACGGGGTTCATCATCCACGATCAGAATCCGCTCCTTACCTTTGACCATCGATCACTCCCCTTTGCACAGCAGCACCGGTTCTCTATAGGACGGTCCTGATCGGCAGCATCGCATATTCCCTCTATTCCTCGCCCGTTTCCTCCCCAATCTCTCCCAAAGGGAGAGAGAAATAGAGGGTGGTTCCCTTCCCCAACTGACTTTCAGCCCAGATGCGACCGCCGTGGTTTTGCACTATGGTCTGAGCGATGGGCAACCCTAGCCCGGTTCCCGGTACAGGACGCCCCGATTCTGATTTGACGCGAAAATATTTGTCAAATAGCCGGTTCAAATCTTCAGGTGCGATACCGACCCCTTGATCGGCCACGCTGACTATCACCTCCGCTTGGCCAACCTCCCCCCGCACTACGACTAGCCCTCCATCCGGCGAATATTTCACTGCGTTGTCTAGAAGGTTGTGTAATACCTGACGGATGCGTTCAGAATCGGCCTGTACCATGGGGAAATCATCGGGAAATGTGACCAAGAAGCGATGGATTTTGGTCCGCCGTGCTATATCTGTCATCGCTTGCTGAGCCAACCGGGGCAAGAGGACAGGTTCCTTTTCGATCTCCAGTAAGCCAGCATCAATGATCGAGGATTCCAGTAGGTCCCTAACTATCTCGCTAAGGGTGTCGCACTCGGCATCGATGATCTCCAGGAACTCTCGCTCTTTTTCTGGCTCCCACTGCACATCTTCCAATAGCAGGGCGGTGCTGTACCCCTTGATCGACGCTAAGGGTGTTCGCATCTCATGAGCCAAAATGGAAAGCAGTTCTCCCTTCAAGCGGTTGGCCTCCTCCAAGGTCCTCACCTCCCGGGCCTCGTCCTGCAATCGCACCCTATCTATGGCTGTAGCAATAAGACCAGCCAGGGCCCCAAAGAAAGATAGATCCTCTTCTTGAAAGCGCTTTCCATCCTTGGCAAAGCATTGTAGGAGCAAGACGCCGATCCTGCTTTCGCCAATCAGCAGGGGTAAGGCTGCCGCGCTTCGGGGACGGCCCCACCCTTCCGTTGCCTCATCGAAGAGGGCTAGATTCTTTGGACTCAGCGTAGCCATTGCCCTCTCAATCTCTTGCTGCGTGCTATGGATTTTGGCCTTTCCTGATTGAAAGACGCTTCCAGAAATGGACTCCCCTGGTTTGAGACTGGCCCGCATTGCCGGTTCCCGCCGGCATCCCGAAACGGCCCTGACTCTCAACTCGCCAGTTTCTTCATCGTAGAGGAAGACAGCTCCGGCATCAACCACCTCCAGCCTATCGCTCAATGTCTTCATCACACCATTTAGGAGGCTGTCTAATTCGAGGGCTTGAGTCAAACCCGTGGCTACCTCAAGGAGCACCAGGAATTCCCTCTTTAGTTTGCTCAACTCAGTTTCCTCCCCGAGAAAAAACCCAACCCGGGCGATCCCAGCGAAACGGTTGCCTCCGCTCGATTCTAAGGATAGTCCAGAGGGTCCAATCTGTCAACCTGGTAAAAGGCCTATGGTTGTGTTCACCACTTAAGCCCTGGCCACCTACAGGACAGGGCTAACAGAGAGATGGCTACTCGTGCTACAATAGGGAATGATAGTGCGTTCCAACATTGAGGCGAGAATCGAGGGTCACGTGCGGGGGAGTACAGCGCATGGTCGAGGAGGATAAATACCGCATCGATATCCTCAAACAAACCTTAGCCGTGCAGCGGGCCATCGATAAGGTCAACGCCCTAACCCTAGAGAACCATCTGGAAACATGTGTCATCACTGAACTATTGGATGTCTTCGAAACCTCAAGCAAACTCTAGACATGGTTCATCCCAGCACCCTGGGTCGATTCTAGAAATCCCCGCTCACATCTGCCTCCTGGGCCGATATTGAATAGCCTCCGCCAGATGAGCGGTGGTGATCTCTCCCTCTCCAGCCAAGTCCGCTATGGTACGAGCCAACTTCAAGATGCGATGAAAGGCCCTGGCACTCATCTGCAACTGTTGCATCGCCGACCTAAGTAGGCTCCTCCCCGCATCGTCGAGTCGACAATACTCTCTCACCTCACCTGGCCCCATGCCAGCGTTGCAGGCAAGATGCGTCCCAGCAAACCTCTCGCGTTGCCTCTCCCTAGCCTCCTCCACCCTTCTGCGGATCGACTCCGAGAACTCTAATGGTACATCACTAGCCAGCTTCTCATACTCTACCCTAGGTACCTCTACATGGATGTCGATCCTATCCAAAAGAGGGCCAGAGAGCCTCTTCTGATAGCGGGTCACTATGGCCGACGAGCAGCTGCATTCCTTCACCGGGTCGCCAAAGTATCCACAAGGACAGGGGTTCATAGCCCCCACCAGCATGAAGTTGGCGGGAAAGGTCATGGTCGTCTTGGCTCGACTGATGGTCACCACCCGGTCCTCCATCGGCTGCCTCATCACCTCTAACACCCGATGACCGAACTCGGGTAACTCATCTAGAAATAATACCCCATGATGAGCCAGACTTATCTCCCCCGGCTTGGGCCAACTCCCTCCCCCCACTAACCCAGCGTGGCTGATGGTGTGATGAGGAGACCGAAAAGGCCTCTGAATGATGAGTGGCGTCCCCTCTGGCAAAAGCCCCCTCACGCTATAGATCTTGGTCACCTCCAAGGCCTCATCGATACTCATGGTGGGAAGGATGGTAGGTAGAGCACGGGCCAGAAGCGTCTTCCCCGCACCAGGAGGACCACTCATCAAGACGTTGTGTCCCCCAGCAGCCGCCACCTCCAAGGCCCGCTTCACATGCTCCTGTCCTCGCACATCGGCGAAATCCATGGGGTAAACCGGCCCCCTCACAGCCAAAGCCTCAGGATCGGCCTCATAAGCCGGGATCTCTTCCAAACCGCTGAGATGGGCCGCTAATTGAGAGAGGCTCTCTACAGGGATGATCTCCAAACCACCAATTAGGGAGGCCTCCGGGGCATCGGAATGGGGTGCGAAGACCCGCTGAAAGCCTTTCTCCTTAGCCACGCTGACCATGGCCAAGATGCCATCGACATGACGCACGCTCCCATCTAATGAGAGTTCCCCGATGAATACAGGAGGATACCCCTTGTCTTGCCACCGATTCCTCCTTCTTGAGACCCTCTCAAGCTTTGGGGGCTTGACATGGGCTCCATCCTGTGTTATAGTGTTATCGTTAACGGGAACGATAACATGGTCAATCAACCGGAGCTATAGTCGAGTGTGATTGTCAAGAAACGAGTAACCATTAAAGAGGTAGCAAAAGAGGCGGGGGTTTCAATTCAAACCGTTTCTCGCGTAATCAACCATCGTCCAGACGTTGCACCTGAAACCCGGCAGCGGGTACAACAAATCATTGACCGGTTGGGATATCAGCCCAGCCATATCGCTCGCAGCCTAATCCAGGGGCGCAGCTTCACATTGGGTATTGTCGGCTGGGGTGTGGAATACTTTGGGCCCTCGCGCACTCTTTCTGGGATCGAGCAGCAGGCAAATGAATTAGGCTATGTCCTCCTTTTGAGTCTGATCCGCGAGCCCAGGAAAAATGACGTCGAGCAGCTATTGCGTGATATGCTCGCCCGGTATGTGGCAGGTATCATCTGGGCCGTGCCTGAAATTGGCAGCAATCGAGACTGGATACAAAAGGAAACTCCACGGCTTTCGGTACCGGTCGTTTTCCTTAGCATGCAACCCCACGCCAACCTGTCCGTTGTCGCCGTGGATAATCGAAGTGGTGGTCGAATGGCCACTAAACACTTGCTTGATCAGGGTCACCAAAACGTCGGTCTGATAACCGGCCCATTGACTTGGTGGGAGGCTCGTCAACGTCAACTTGGCTGGGAAGACGCGCTTAAGGAAGCAGGGATAACCATCGAGAATAGTCTCGTCGTTGAAGGGGATTGGAAGGCAGCAAGTGGAGAGCGAGGCTTATGCCGATTGCTGGAACAGTGCCCGGACGTAGACGCCGTGTTTGTCTGTAACGATCAAATGGCCTTGGGTGCACTGCAGGCAGCGCGCCAAATGGGTGTGCGGGTGCCGGAAGATTTGGCAGTAGTTGGCTTTGATGATATCCCCGAGTCTGTCTATTTCTATCCCCCTCTATCCACTGTGCAGCAGGACATGGTGGAACTAGGTTGTTGTGCTGTGAGAGAACTTGGCCGCATGATAGAGGCAACTCAGCAAGGTGAAGCGGTTGCTGAACCAAAAACCATTCTTCTCCAACCACGGTTGGTTGTCCGAGAAAGTTCTGTTATTATGAAACCACTGTTATTATGAAACCAATGGAAGAGACGATGGAAGAAGGGGCTGTTCAAAACCGAACCCCATATATAGAATTGGAGGCTATCCAGTAGGCCCGAGAGGCTGTTAGGCCTGCTCTGTGGCATACAGCAAATCAACTCCGGTCTGGGGCTGGAGCGTATTGCGGGAAACGCTGCGAGTCCCTCCCAGGGCTTGTGAAAGGAGGTGATGATAGCTCATCTCAACTTACGATGTTGTACGTTGTTGACGCATTGGGCTTCCCTAAGGGGTATCCAGCGAGGAAGCCCAACCAGTCTTCCAAAGGGGGAAAAATGAGCGTGAAGAAACTGAGTTGGCTGATCTGCAGCCTCGTCGTCCTGTTGCTACTGGTTACCGCTTGTGCACCGGCGGCCACACCGACGCCCGCTGAGGAGGCAGTGGAAGAGGCCCCCGCCGCAGGCAGGCTTTGTGATGGTGTGAAGATAGTCTTCTTCCCCGGAGGGCCGCCAGGGTGTCCCTTTGCTACCGTCGTTTACAATGGAGCAGTAGCTGCAGCGGCAGACTTGGGTGCCGATGTTGAATACATGTTCTCGGACTGGGATACGCAGAAGATGATCAGCCAATTCAAAGAGGCTGCCGCCACCAAGCCCGACGGGATCGCCATCATGGGGCATCCAGGACCAGACGCCTTTGAGGCCTTAGTGGATGATGCCGAGGCCAAGGGGATCATCGTAACCAGCCAGAACACCACCCTGCCCCCAATCGAGGAGAAGTACAAGAGCGCAGGGTTCGGTTACGTAGGGCAAGAACTGTATGCGTCTGGCTATTTGCTGGGCAAAGAGGCCATCAAGAGGACCGACCTCGGAGAAGGCGATAGGGCCATGGTCTGGGGGCTTTTGGCCGAACCGACCCGCGGGTTGAGGACAAAAGGCGTCATAGATGCTCTGGAAGAAGCCGGGATGACAGTTGACTACTACGAGATCGACAAGGCTACAAACGCTGATGCATCAGCGGGTACCCCGGTCTTCACCGGCTATGTCTCCTCCCACCCTGACGTTAAGTTGGTCTGCACCGATCACGGGGGACTGACCTCTACCCTGGAGACCTATCTGACGGCGGCAGGTAAGGGCCCGGACGACATATACGGCATAGGGTTTGACGTCTCGCCCGCTACGCTAGAAGCGATTAGGGGCGGGTGGACTGACCTAGTGCTCGATCAGCAGCCCTACCTGCAAGGCTACCTGCCCATTGTGCAGATCTGCCTGACCGAGAAATATGGATTCTCCGGTCTGCACATTGACACCGGGTCCGGTTTGATCAGCAAAGACAACGTCGAACTGCTGGCACCCCTTATTGAGAAGCAGATCCGGTAGGGGCATTGACCTTCTCGCTCCTCAGGTTTACGCAAGCGGTATTTTGCGGGAGGCGGTGCAGAAGTAGAACCATGTGGGGCAAACGGCACGAGGGCATGCGACGCATGCTCGCCGCGGCCTGAGGCGTGTGGCGATTGTGTGCGTTGGGAACAAAGATGTCCAGTGCCGTTTGCCCCCTGGTGTTACAACCTGGCTATACTTAGTCCAAGGGGATACACTTCAATGGTAGTCGGGAAGTCTTCGGAATCCGGCTGAATCAGGCGCCACCTGATACGCGCCCAAGGAGATCGTCTGATGGATTACATACTTGAAATGAAAAATATTTCTAAGCGTTTCGGGGAAGTTCAAGCAGTGCGCCAAGTCGACTTCGCAGTCGCCCGCAATGAAGTTGTGGGGTTGGTGGGCGATAACGGTGCTGGCAAGTCCACTCTAATCAAGATCGTTACTGGGTACCATAAACAAGACAGTGGCGAAGTTTATTTCAATGGAGAGAAAGTGGAGGGCCTGTCTGTCGCAGAAGCCCGACAACTTGGAATCGAAACCGTTTATCAGGAACGCGCCTTGGCAAACCTCCAAACCCTATGGAGGAATATATTTATGGGGCGAGAGCTAATGACTGGCCTTGGCTTCCTTGATGTGAAAATGATGGAGCAAGAAACAGAGAAACTGATGGTTGGGTCGATGGGTTTTACATCATCGGCAGTTGCGCCTGATTCTGTGGTCGGGACCTTTTCCGGGGGGGAAAAACAGGGCGTGGCTATTGTGCGAGCCCTGTACTTCGATGCTGAACTCATCATTTTGGATGAGCCGACTATGGGTTTATCGGTGTCAGAGACAAGGAAATTTTTGGAGTTCGTGCAGGAAATCAAGGAAGCCGGCAAGTCGTGTATATTCATCGATCACAACGTATTTCACGTATATGCAGTGGCCGATAGAATTGTGGTGTTGGATAGAGGAGTGGTTGCGGGCGAGTTTTTGACCAAAGATATCACCTTGGACGAACTTATGGAAAAGATGTATCGGGTGGCGCAGACAGGAAGTCTGGACTGATACCAAGGTGACCCACTGGAACGGAGATGATGTATCCAGTTGATGTGCAATAGTAATGATATCAATCAAGGGGGAAGGAGATGACCTCTCGTGTCGAAGATCCAGCCGTGGCTATCAGCCGAAGGCGGTTGTGGCAGGGCGGTCTGAGTAGGTTCGCTCGCCGGTATGGGCTACAGATCGGCATAGTTGGCGTCTTTTTGGCCATGTGGGCGTTTTTCATCATAGGAGCGCCTCGGACGTTTCTTGCCCCCGAAATCTATGGCGCATATATGTCTACGATACCCTTCTTTGCCGTTATGGCTTTGCCATTGACGATGGTGATTATCGCGGGTGAGATAGATTTGTCCTTCGGATCTATTATGGCCATAGGGGTGCTGGTATTTGTCAACGTTTTAGAGAGAACCGGAAGTTTGGCACTGGCTTTTGTTTTATTACTGGTTACGGGATTTCTGGTAGGATTGCTCAACGGGATCATAGTGGTTAGATTCGGAATCCCCTCGCTAGTGGCAACTATCGGTACGCAGTTCTTTTGGAGAGGAGTGGTCCTAGTTATCACAAACGGGCACCCGGCTTCTCTCGTGCCGGTGAAAGGAACGATCTTACGTCAAGCACTGGTGGGTAGGTTGGCAGGTTACATACCGGCTCAGATGATCTGGACTATTATTGTGGCAGTACTTGTGTGGGTCCTTTTGAACCGTCACAGATTCGGTGCCCACGTCTATCTGGTTGGGGATAACAGGGATAGTGCTAGGCTTATGGGGGTCAACGTTGACCGAACAAGGATGATGGTATTCGCTATCGTCGGTCTTGCGGCGGCGTTCGCGGGCCTTTTGGCTAGTCTGGAAGTGAACTACTTCTGGGTTAATCTGGGTGAAGGGTATCTTCTGAGGACGCTGGCCTCCGTATTCTTGGGCGGCACTTCGGTTTTCGGCGGAGTGGGGACCATACTGGGGACGTTTATCGGATGTTTCATCATCGGCACTATAGAGGCCGGAACGGTGGCTATAGGTCTGTCAGGGTTCTGGACGCAACTGATATATGGTCTGATCATCATCATCTCGGTGTCGATGCACTCTCTTCTAGGTAGAAGGCTGGCGCGTTGATAACGCTCGATGGGTCGCCGACGAGTGGCGCTACCTCTGAGCCAACGGAACGCGTCAGCTACCATCCTCGCCTGGCGCGCGTGCGAGTGAAAAGTGACCCCGTAGGTGTGCTGGATCAGTTTCATCCCCTGGCGCCAGGGACCTTCGTGCTGAAGAGCAACCCGGCCTTCATCGTCGCAATGGACCTCGAGCCGCTCAGTTGTAGGCGACTGCCGGCCGACGCTCGTCTCTTCGACTTGTGAGACAGATAAGAGGATAAACAATGAAACACCGAGATCGAGTGCTCATGGCTCTCAACCACGAGGAACCTGATAGATGCCCAATGCAGATTAGTTTTACGCCCGAGTTTGCCTCAAGGCTTAAGAATGACTTGGGTCTAACAGACGAAGATCTCTATAACCCTCATGGAGGCGGTAATACTTACGTGTTGGAGCGCACTATAGACGAAGATATGCTCTTAACGTCTGTTGGATGGGCCAATTCATATTATGCCACTGAATCATACAGTGAAGACGGGGTTTCCTATACCGATGAATGGGGAGTGGGGTGGAAGAACGTAGAATATGAAACCAGATTCGGCAAGGGGCGTTATACTGAAATAGTGGCTCATCCTCTTGCCGATGATGAAGCGATGGACTCGTATCAACCGCCGGATCCAAATAGACCCGGGTTATACATTGAAGCCGAAAGGGTAATCAAGGAACATAAGGATGAATACTGGATTGTGGGCGTTACTGTCACCACGATCTTCGAGACCGCGTGGGCGCTCAGAGGGCTTGAAAAAACATTGATGGATTTGGTTGTCAACCCTGATTTTGTGGAAAGACTTCTTGATATTCCGTTTAACTATCACCTTGCTGCGGCCAAGAAATTGGTGGAAATGGGTGTAGATATGATTTGGATAGGGGATGATATGGGTACTCAGGAGAGGATGCTCATTTCCCCCGATACTTGGCGTCGTTTCTTCAGACCACGCATGGCGACATTCATCTCCACACTAAAAAGCATCAATCCAGACGTAAAAGTAGCGTATCATTCGGATGGTGTGATTTACCCGATCATCCCCGACTTGATCGAAATCGGATTGGACGTTCTCAATCCAGTTCAACCAAGGTCTATGGATCCCGAAGAATTGAAGAGGAAGTACGGGGATGAACTGTGCTTCTGGGGCTCAATAGATGAGCAATATACCCTACCCTTTGGAACCCCGGCTGAGGTTGAAAGAGAAGTGATCACACGGTTGAAAACCATTGGTAAGAATGGCGGATTGATCATAGGGCCGACTCATCACGTACAGCTTGATACGCCACTTGAAAACTTTTGGGCCATGGTCAAGACAGTCACGAAGACGCATTACGCTTCTTTATAGCGCGGCAATAGGGTGGGAGACTCTAGTGAACCCTGGGCCACCTATCACTTTGGTCAGAAGTATGACGAGAAGGCACGCAACAACATAACCAATGAAGTTGACGCACAAAGAACGCATGCGGCGTGCCATCCAGCGAGAGCCCGTTGACCGGTTTCCCACACAGATCAATTACACCCGCGATATGGGTGAGAAGCTGGCCGCGCATCTAGGCGTATCGTTGATAGAGTTGTCCGCCCGACTGGATAATCACTTGGTGCGTGTCGATCTGATCTACCCACGCCGGACGAGCGAAGATGGCCGGATTGCCTACGACTGGTGGGGCGTCGGGTGGACCACAGAGATGGAAGGGTATTGGCCGGTGGATTCGCCTCTGGCCGAGGCCCAGACGCTGGAGGACTTCCCCTGGCCTGACCCTAACGATCCGCACCTGCTGGACGAGGCGGAAGAGACCATCGCCCGCGATGGGGGAGGAAATTTTATTGTCCCCAATCTCGGCTTCTGTCTGTTCGAGCGTGCCTGGTCGTTGCGTGGGTTCGAGACCTTCCTTATGGACCTAGCGCTGAACCCGGCTTTCGTAGAGGAGCTATTAGAACGGATCACAGATATCCAGGTGGCGCTGGCCCGACGGTTCGTGGCGTTGGGCGTGGATGGCGGCTACTTCGGTGATGACTACGGCGCGCAGAAGAGTCTGATCTTCTCACCCCGTACTTGGCGTGCCTTGTTCAAACCACGCCTGGCCCGTATGTTCGCCGTCTTCCGTGAAGCCGGCCTTCCGGTCCTCTTTCACTGTGACGGTGACATCGCCGAGATTTTGCCCGACCTGGTGGATATCGGCGTGACGACGCTGAACCCTGTGCAGCCCGAGGTGTTGGATCACGCTTGGCTGAAGCGTACCTTCGGCGACAGGTTGGCGTTTTACGGTGGAGTGTCCACCCAGACCGTGCTGCCCCACGGCACGCCGGCAGAGGTGCAATCGGCTGTGGAGGCCTGCGTGCAGACGCTCGCCGCTGACGGCACCGGGCTAGTGGTCGCCCCATCCCACCGTATGACGGCAGACATTCCCCTGGAGAACGTAGATGCATTGCTGGCGGCCTTCGCAGCTTTGGGAGAGGGAGGGTGACAGGACAAACGGCTCGTAAGGAACAGTTGATGGCGGCTTTCATAGCACGTTACGAGACCGAGCCCACGGTCTGGGTGCGAGCGCCGGGCCGGGTTGATCTGATGGGCAGTCATACCGATTACAACCAGGGCTATGTGCTCACCCTGCCCATTGACCGGGACACATGGATCGCCGCTCAACCACGATCTGATCGCGTGGTACGCATCCACTCGCTGAACGTGGACGGTGGCAGCCCCTTCAGCCTGGACGCCATCACCCACGATGAGACGTTGCCCTGGACCAACTACGTGCGCGGGGTCGCAGCCATCCTCCAGGCCGAAGGGTATGCCCTGACCGGGTTCGACGGCCTCGTGCACAGCACCGTCCCGCTCAGCAGCGGGTTGAGTTCCTCGGCCGCGCTGGAGGCCGCCACAGCCATGCTGTTCCGGGCGTTCGGGGGCTGGGAGATCGACCCGGTCCGGCTGGCCTTGCTCTGTAAACGAGCCGAAAACGAGTTTGTGGGAATGAACTGCGGCATCCTGGATCAGTACACCTCGATCCTAGGTCAGGTGGGGTATGCACTCCTTCTCGACTGCCGCGACCTGATCAGTCAGCCGGTGACGCTGCCCGACGACCTGCAGGTGGTGATCTGTGACACGCGGGCCCAGCGCGAGCTCACTGGCTCCGAGTACGGGGAGCGACGTGCTCAGTGCGAGGAGGGTGCTTGGTTGCTGGCTCGCTTCTATACCGAGGTGACAGCGCTGCGGGACGTCACGCTTGCGCAGTTTGAGGCCCATGAAGCGGACCTGCCGCCGGTGGTAGCCCGGCGTTGTCGCTTTGTCATCGAAGAGAACGAGCGGGTGTTACGGTTGGCGGAGGCGTTACCCACGGGTGATCAGGCTGCCATCCGTGCACTGACGGCCGCGTCTTATGAGGGTGCCCGTGACCTGTACGAGATCGGCTCGCCAGAGATGGCGGCGATGATCGAAGCGATGCTGGGCGCGCCAGGGGTGATCGGCGCGCGGCAGGCGGGTGCAGGCTTTGGCGGCTGCCTGGTCGCATTTGTGGGAACTGAGAACGTGAGCGCGTTCGAGTGCCACGTGCGGCAATCATACGTGACTGCCACGGGTATTGAGTCAGAGGTCTATCCTGTGCAGGCGGCCGCAGGGGCAGGAGGGCTGCGCCTGCCTGACATCAGGGATGGTGAGTACTCGGATTGACCATGGTTGTGATCCAGAGGCGGAGCAGTCCAAGCCTGCGCCGCTGGAGGCGGTCTGAGACCTGTTCTATCCCGGGGGCGTCCCGGAGCCATAAGACCTCCGAGGCTTGGGCTTCTGCCCCACAAATCCGTGTTGGCCCGAACAAGATTCATGTCGGGAGAGGGAAAGTATGAAGCCACGGGAACGGGTCATGTTGGCCTTGAATCACCAAGAGCCCGACTGTATTCCTATTGATCTGGGTGGAAGCATTTGCTCTTCCATCCATAGGGATGCTTACATCGAACTCAAAAAACACCTAGGGATGGAGTTAGAAGAGATCCAGATGGTGGACTATGTCCAGCAATTGCCCTACCTGGATGAGGAACTTCTGGAGCGTTTCGGTGTAGATTTTCGTATGGTCCAGTTGCCGGCCGCTACAGCGCCGGACTTGAATATCTTTGAGGAAGGCGACTACTATGCCTTCATCGACCGTTGGGGCTCCAAATTGCATATGCCCAAAGATGGGGGGCTGTACTTCGACTGGGTGGAGTTTCCCATTCAGGAAGCCACTGTGGAGGCCTTGGACAACTACGCCTGGCCGCCACCCGACCCCCCAGAATACAATGTCCGACTTCGCGAACAGGCTGAGTACCTTTACGAAAACACGGATTATGCCTTGGTAGGCAGCGCTATCATCGGTGGCGGGCTCTTTGAGCAACCTGCCAGAAGCATGGGGCTCGAGAGTTTCCTGATGGCCTTGGTCACTGAGCCGAAGTTTGCCGATCGGCTGATGGGCCAGATCACCGAAATCTACATCGAGTCTTGCGACAACTATCTGGAGCAGGTGGGGGAATACCTTCACGTTTTCACATATTGGGACGATGTGTGTGGACAGGATGGTTGGCTCATATCGCCAGATATCTACCGCAAGATGGTCAAACCCAAACAACGACGCCTGTTAGAGGCTATCAAGAGTAAGACGGACGCCAAGATCTACTATCACGGTTGCGGGGCTGTCTATGATCTGATCCCGGATTTGATCGAACTGGGTTTCGACATTATCAACCCGGTACAGGTCTCGGCTCGTGGCATGGACACTAAGCGGCTCAAGGAAGAGTATGGCAAGGATATTGTCTTCTGGGGCGGCGGAGTCGATACCCAACGTGTGCTGCCTTTCGGCAAGCCTGAGGAGGTGGCCGACGAGGTCAAGCGACGCATTGATGACCTGGCCCCCGGCGGTGGATTCGTCTTCGCTGCTGTCCACAATATCCAGGCGCTTGTACCTCCGGAAAACATTGTCACTGCGTTTGAGACAGCCCTCGAATACGGAAGGTATTGATGAGAGAAGATGACGAAACGAGAAGTCATCAAACCGGTAGTGCAGGGGAAACTTCCGCCCTACGTCCCATGGAATGTTGGTTGACGAAGCAACGTACTCTGCCATGCGGGTCCGGCGATGATGTCCGTCAGGAGACCCGGTGTCTCTTGGCACTCCGTCTGGATGGCGGATATGTCTTTGCTCCTGCCCACGACATTGAGGGGGATTTGCCCTTGGAAAACGTACCTGCTCCTTGTCGAAATAGTCCAACAACAGCCCGGCTGCGTGCGTGACCGAAGCCGTTAGCCGAACCTGTTGATAGAATCACCATAGAACAGCACCAAGGAAGGGGGGATCATGAACTCATCAGTGTTGGGCCTTATCGTTGGGAATCGGGGTTTTTTCCCTGACCATCTCTGTAAGACTGGGCGCGAGGCAATCCTGAAGGTCTTGGAGGAAGCGGACATCAAGGCTATCGCGCTCACGCCGGAAGATACGAGGTTTGGCAGCGTCGAGAGCCTGACCGACGCCGAAAAGTGTGCCACGCTCTTTAGGGAACACCGCGACCAGATTGACGGCGTACTGGTGACCTTACCAAATTTCGGTGACGAGCGCGGTGTCGCCAACGCTCTGCGTTGGGCCGGGCTGAATGTACCGGTGCTTGTACATGCCTTCCCCGATGATGCTACCAAGATGACTATCGAGGATCGCCGTGACTCCTTCTGCGGGAAGATGTCGGTTTGCAATAACCTAACGCAGTACGGCATCAACTACTCGCTCACCACCCTGCACACAGTGGACCCGCAAAGCGAAGGTTTCCGCGCCGATCTGCGACGCTTTGTGAGCACGTGTCACGTGGTACGGGGCCTTCGAAACGCCCGCATTGGTGCCCTCGGCGCCCGCCCGGCTGCTTTTAACACCGTGCGCTATAGCGAAAAGTTACTGGAGCGCACGGGCATCACCGTGGAGACGCTGGACCTGTCTGAGGCTTTTGGGCGGATGGAGCGCCTGGACGATGAAGCCAAAGCGGTGCGTGCCAAGCGCCGGGCCATTGAGGCATGCGCGGGGACGCAAGGTGTGCCCGAGGTGGCCCTGAATAAGATGGCCCGGTTTGGGGTAGTGGTGGAGGAGTGGATGCAAGAGACCCGACTGCAGGCCACCGCTGTACAGTGCTGGACATCCATGGAGGAGTTCTTCGGCGTGGTGCCCTGCACGGTGATGAGCATGCTGAGCAACAACTTGCTGCCCAGTGCCTGCGAGACCGACGTAACGGGGGTGATTGGCATGCTTGCCCTGCAACTCGCTTCTGGCAAACCCAGCGCTCTAGTAGACTGGAACAATAACTACGGCGACGACCCGGACAAGGGGGTCTTCTTCCATTGCAGCAACCTGCCCAAACATCTCTTCGCTGACCCCCCGGTGATGGGATACCAAAAGATCATCGCCGGGACGGTGGGCGAGGAAAACACTTACGGCACTGTGGAGGGTCGTCTGAAGACTGGTCCGTTTACCTATTGTCGGGTTTCCACGGACGATGCGCTGGGGGTCATTTCTACCTACGTGGGCGAGGGGCAACTTACTGAGGACCCACTCACTACCTTCGGAGGCTACGGTGTGGTGGAAATCCCGAACCTGCAAGGCTTATTGCATTACATCTGCGATAAAGGCTTCGAGCATCACGTAGCCATCAACCTGTCGCAGACAGCCTCCGCTGTGCACGAGGCCCTTGGCAAGTACTTAGGATGGGACGTTTACTACCATAGGGCGAACGCCCCCAAGTTCTAGCCAGACGGAGGCAAAACAAGGAGTTAGAGTCAATGAGGGAGTTCAGCGAAAAACAGGATCGCATTCAAGCCCTGCTGGAGGAGCGCAAGGTCGACGCGCTCTTCCTTCACCGCGTGAGTAGTTTCGCCTGGGCCACGTGCGGTGTGGCCTCGTACGTGAACACGGCGACCACGAACGGGGAGGCCGCGCTGCTGATGACCCCCTCGGCTCGGTACCTTGTCACCAGCAATATCGAGACGACGCGGTTAGAGCAGGAGGAGAAACTCGCGGCGCAAGGTTGGGAGTTTCGTGTCGTGCCTTGGCACGAGGCGCAGGACACCGTAGCCGAGTTGACCCGAGGGTTGAGGCTCGGGACCGATGGGCCTTACCCCAGCGCAACCGATCTCTCTGCCGACCTGGCCTGCCTCCGCGCCCACTTGACTCCCGAAGAGGGCAAGCGCTTTCGGGCCTTGGGCAGGCTGTGTGCCGAGGCGATGGACAGCGCTGTGCGGGCCGTCCGGCCCGGCCAGACCGAGTACCAGATCGCTGGGCTTCTTGCCCGTGAAGCAGAGGGCCGTGGCGTGCAGGCTATCGTCAACCTCATCGCCACCGACGAGCGCATCTTTGCCTTCCGGCACCCGCTGCCCACGGGGAAAGAACTCGAACGCTACGCCATGCTCGTGCTGTGCGGGCGGCGGTGGGGACTGGTATGTTCGTTGACGCGACTCGTTCACTTCGGCCGGCTTCCTCATGAAGTGAGGAGAAAACAAGAAGCGGTAGCCCAAGTGGATGCTACATTCATCGCTGCCAGCAGGCCAGGAGCGAGAATCTCCGATATCTTCAAGAAAGCGGTAGAGACCTACAAACAGGTAGGCTACCCCGATGAATGGAAGTTGCATCACCAAGGGGGGCTGGCTGGCTACGAGCCCCGAGAGCATGTAGCAACCCCTACCTCTCCTCAGGTGGCGAGGCCCGGTCAGGTCTTCGCATGGAACCCTTCTATCACCGGAACCAAATCAGAGGATACCATTATCGTCAATGAGAAGGGCTACGAGATTATCACCGCAGTGGGAGATTGGCCGCAGATCCCTGTCCAGGTGGAGGGCCAACTCATCGAGCGGCCAGCGATCCTGGAAGTCTCATGAAAGACACGCCCTATCCTTGTTAAGAAGACCGATTTGTTAGATAATGCAGATAGGGTTCCGTACGGAGAGGCAGGATGAAAGCCAGGGTTGGTTGTGTACCCTGCTATTTGAAGCAGGCCCTCTCGGCGGCACGGGAGGTCACCGACGATCCAGAACTCCAACTTAAGGTCTTGAGGGCGGTGGCCGAGAAGGCTCCATATTACTCCCTGGAGGCTACACCAGCCGAGAACTCGACATACGCTTTGTGGCTAGTTAATGAAGTCTTGGACTGCGCCGATCCTTTCCGCCTCAAGAAGGAAGCATATAACCAACTGGCGTTGAAGGCGTACGAACGGCTGAGGGGGATAGTTGATACCTCAGAAGACGGATTAAGGACGGCCGTTCAGATAGCGGCGGCGGGCAATATCGTCGATCTGGGCATCTTGCGAGAGGTGGATGTAGAGGCTGCCCTGGCTGAGGCTTTAACCAGCGGTTTGGCCATCGACGACTTCTCTGAGTTCGCCAGGGTCCTCTCTCCTGCTAGGCGCGTTCTCTACCTGGGTGACAACGCTGGCGAAATAGTCTTCGACAGAATATTGATTGAGACATTCCGAGACAAAGACGTCATCTTTGCAGTGAAGGGAGCTCCCATTCTCAATGATGCCACCCTGGAGGACGCTTGGGCGGTGGGGATGGATAAGGTGGCTGAGGTCATCAGTAACGGCTCACCCATGATAGGCACAAACCTACAGACCTGCTCGCCTGAGTTTCAAAGAGAGTTTTGGGCGGCTGATCTGATCATCAGCAAGGGCCAGGGGAATTTTGAAACCCTGGATGGTGTCGAGGCCCCCCTGTTCTTCATCCTGAGGGCCAAGTGTGAGGAAGTTGCCAATGAGTTGGGGATCAAGGCTGGAGATCTGGTCCTAGTTGAGGGCACGAGCAGAAAGAAGCGACAGGAGACCTGATCCATCGATGGAGGAGGTGAGTATGGGAGGTAGGAAATACTCCATAGGGATCGATTTCGGCACTGAATCGGGCCGCACTGTGTTAGTCGAGGTGACCACGGGTCAGGAGGTAGCCACCTCAGTATATGAGTACAAGGACGGAGTAATTGACGAAGTACTGCCCGATACGAAAATCAACCTGGACCCCGATTTCGCCCTACAGAACCCAGTAGATTACATCGAGACCATAAGGGTTACTATCCCCGCCGTCCTAAAGGAGAGCGGCGTCGACCCTGAAGATGTCATCGGCTTGGGCACAGATTTTACCGCTTGTACAATGATGCCCGTCGACAAAGAGGGCATCCCTCTTTGCATGGAGGAGGAATGGCGAAGCAACCCCCATGCCTGGGTAAAGATTTGGAAGCACCACGCTGCCCAGCCGGAGGCCAATAAACTCAACGAGATCGCACGTCAAAGAGGCGAGGAGTTTCTATCCCGCTATGGAGACAAGATCTCCTCAGAGTGGCTTTTCCCCAAGATCTGGCAGATTTTGAATGAGGCTCCTGAGATCTATGAAGCCGCTGATCGCTTCATAGAAGGAGCCGATTGGATCGTGCTCCAACTTGTGGGCGAGGAGAAGCGCAATCTGTGCACCGCTGGTTATAAGGCCATCTGGGAGAAGAGCACTGGTTACCCTTCGGACGACTTCTTCGTCGCTCTCGACCCCCGGCTGCGCCACGTGGTTGACGAGAAGCTCTCGCGGGAGATCTATCCCCTGGGCGAGCGGGCTGGCGGGCTGACCCGGCAAATGGCTGAGTGGACTGGTCTCCGCGAAGGCACAGCCGTGTCCATCGGCAATGTAGATGCTCATGTATCAGTGCCCGCTTGCGCGGTCACAACTCCGGGCCGCATGGTGATGATCATGGGCACCTCTATCTGCCACATGGTGTTGGGCACCGAAAAGAAGATCGTGGAGGGGATGTGCGGTGTGGTAGAGGATGGCATCATCCCCGGCTACTTCGGCTTCGAGGCGGGGCAGTCCTGTGTGGGGGATCATTTTGCTTGGTTCGTGGAGCGCGCCACCCCGCCGGAATACCATGAGGAGGCGAAGAAACGCGGCTGGGATCTGCACCGGCTCTTGGAGGAGAAAGCGGCCAAGTTGAAGCCAGGCGAGAGCGGACTCTTGGCCCTCGACTGGTGGAACGGGAATCGCTCCATCTTGGTGGATGTCGATCTCACAGGGATGCTTCTGGGGGCCACCTTAGCCACTAGGGCTGAGGAGATCTACCACGCCCTCATCGAAGCTACCGCCTATGGCACGCGCATCATAATCGAAACCTTCGAAAAGAGCGGTGTCGCGGTGGATGAATTGGTTGCTTGCGGAGGCTTGCCGGAGAAAAACAAACTCTTAATGCAGATCTACTCCGACGTCACGGGCCGCGAGATCAAGGTTGCGGCCTCTACTCAGACGCCGGCTCTAGGCTCAGCGATGCACGGCGCGGTAGCAGCAGGAAAAGATGCAGGTGGGTACGAGAGTATCTTCGAGGCCGCCAAACAGATGGCTCATCTAAAGGCTGAAACCTATCGCCCCATCCCAGAACACCAGGCGGCATACGATCGACTGTACAGGGAGTACGTCCGGCTACACGATTACTTCGGCCGGGGCGAGAATGACGTAATGAAGGTGCTTAGGCGGATAAGGGCCGAAGCCCTTAGGAGGAAGGGGTGAGGAGTCGATGCTAGAACGACTAAGACAGGAGGTTTGGAAACTCAACCTGGAGTTACCGAAGCACAATCTAGTGGTCTGGACCAGCGGGAACGTCAGTGGAAGAGATTTCCAAAGCCAGCTAGTAGTGATCAAGCCCAGTGGGGTCCCCTACGAAGAACTCACCCCTCGTGATTTGGTGGTGGTGAACCTCGATGGGCAAATAGTGGAAGGCGATCTCCAACCATCGGTAGACACAGCCACCCATCTATACATCTATCACCATCGGCCCGATGTGGGAGGCGTGGTGCACACTCATTCGCCCTACGCCACCAGTTTCGCTGCCCTGGGCCGCCCCGTACCCGTCTATCTAACAGCGATCGCTGATGAGTTTGGAGGGCCGATCCCAGTGGGCGCCTATGCCCAGATCGGAGGCGAGGAAATTGGGCGCGAAATAGTCCGCTCCATCGGCGACTCGTCTGCCATCCTTATGAAAAACCACGGTGTCTTCACCATAGGCCCCACCCCTCACGCTGCCGTCAAGGCGGCGGTGATGGTGGAGGATGCAGCGAGGACCGTGCATCTGGCGCTTCTTCTGGGGGAGCCAGATCTTATCCCTGACGAGGAGGTGGCTCGCGCTCATCGCCAGTACGTGGAGAGATATGGCCAAGATCTCTCCAAGAGCAAGCGAGAAGGTCACCCTCCGAGAGGCGATGAGTAGCCGCCCCTCATCTAGTGGCGTCCTGAACAACTCTTTCTTGGTAGCGCACCCCTTCCTCCTCCCTTCCTTGCCTAGGCACCCAAACAGTCCTCACCCGTGGCCCCAAACGAGAGGCCCACCACTCATCATAACGACTGCGCGTTTGGTCCCTGTGGTTCGGCAGCCAGAACAGTTCCCTTTCTGAAATCGCTTACGTTCATGACCTTAAGCGACCGAGAAAGAGTCCACGACCTTCTCCCGCGGGGCCTGCAACCATCGATTCTCCCACTCTCAACCAATCTCAACTGATTCGCCCCAGGAATTTGCATGCTGCCTTCGAGATGGTATGATATGGTGGAGTCCTGTGTAATTGGAGCGTCCGCGAGGAGTTGAACAGGTGAAAGGAGCCCACAAGATGATGGCAGCGGTGTTCGAAAGCCCTTTGCAGATGCCCGTCAAAGAGGTAGCCAGACCCGACTGCCCGGAGGGCGGACTTCTCGTTCGCGTTGAGGCTTGCGGGGTGTGTGGGACAGACGTGCGCATTTTCAATCATGGCCATCATCGGGTCGCACCACCTCGCATTATCGGTCACGAGATCGCAGGGGTTGTTGAGGAGGTAGGCAAAGGTGTGGGCGCGTTTCGTGGCGGTGAGCGAGTGATGCTCTTCCCTGCAACTTCGTGCGGCCGCTGCCACTTGTGCCGAAGGGGCCGCGCAAATCTTTGCGCTGCTAAAGAGGGATTCGGGTATGAATGGGATGGAGGCTACGCCCAGTACGTAGCCGTAGGTTCCAAGGCCATCTGCAATGGTAATGTAATCCCAATACCAAAGTCTCTTTCCTTCGAAGAGGCCACGTTGGTAGAACCCCTTTCTTGCTGCGTCAATGGCCAGGAAAAACTCATTATTGCTCCGCAAGATTCGGTACTCATCATAGGTGCGGGCCCTATAGGGCTCATGCATCTTCTATTGGCACGACGCAAGGGGGTTGCAAAGACGCTGGTCTTGGAGTTACAAGAGAGCCGTATGGACAGGGCAACCGTTTTCAACCCGGATGTGTTGCTCAAGGCGAGTGACAGCCTGGCAGAGAAAAGGGTTCTGGGTGAGACCAACGGGCACGGGCCCGATGTGGTGATAGTGGCTTGCTCTTCAGTTCGTGCACAAGAGCAGGCGATGCGATTGGTTAGCAAGGGAGGAAGGGTTCTCTTCTTCGCCGGCTTGCCGGCGGATGTCTCTCGGACAACCTATGATGCCAATCGAATCCACTACGACGAGATCTTCATCTTTGGATCCTTCGCCTCGAGTCTCGATCAATATCGAACAGCGCGAGATCTGGTCAGTGCCACCCCAGGGGAATTCCGTAAGATGCTTACCCATCACTTGCTCCTCGATGACGTAGTAGAGGCCCTAAAGTTGGTCCAACAAGGTCAAGGGCTCAAGGTCGTGGTCAGGCCCCAAAGCAAGGCGCCAACCGGAGAGCAGAACTGCTTGCTCTCGTGATTGCCTTGCCACATAGAGAATCCTATATTGAGAGGCTGTGCCATGTTCCTTCCCGTTTGGGCATTATCACCGGCACTCCTGTCTACTCCTGCTCAAACCTCTCTCCAAGGCCGATACTGTATCGCCTCCGCTAGGTGGCTAGTAACTATCTCCTCCTGCTCGCTACGTCTGCCGTGGCCCCAAACGAGAGGTCCTCCACTCATTCATAACAACTATGCACTTGCCCTATCCAGCCTTGCCAAGACCCAAGATGAGAATAGTTGAGGTTGTCTGATGAATCATGACAAGAAGAGAAACGAAGGTCGAAGCCGCCTGCCGGTCGATGGGTCAAAGCCACGGAGTGAGTTAGATCGAACCATTGTCAAGACCATCAGAGCCCTAGTGATGGATGCAGTGCAAAAGGCTAACTCCGGTCACCCAGGCATGCCGATGGGGATGGCCGAGGCGGCTTATGTGCTGTGGAGCCGATTCCTGAAGCACAACCCGGCCAACCCCCGTTGGCCGGACCGGGACCGTTTCGTCCTCTCGGCAGGACACGGCTCCATGCTGCTATACAGTTTGCTCCATCTATCCGGATATGATCTTCCCATGAGCCAGTTGAAAAGTTTTAGGCAATGGGGAAGTATCACCCCCGGTCACCCGGAATATGGCTTGATGCCAGGCGTGGAGACCACTACTGGTCCGTTGGGACAGGGGTTCGCCAACGGAGTAGGTATGGCCATCGCGGAGCGCTTCTTGGGGCGACTATTCAACCGCCATGGCTACCCCATCGTAGACCACCATACCTATGGCATCGTCAGCGATGGGGACCTGATGGAGGGCATCTCCCACGAGGCCGCCTCCATAGCTGGTCACTTGGGCTTGAGCAAGCTGATCTACCTCTACGACGACAATGGAATCACCATAGAAGGGAGTACCGCCCTCACCTTCACTGAGGATGTGACTAAAAGGTTCGAAGCCTATGGGTGGTTGGTTTTGGAGGTGGATGGTCACGATCTGCAAGCCGTTGCCGAGGCTTTGCGGTCGGCTCAAAGGGAACTTGAGCGCCCTACATTGATACGCTGTCACACGCACATAGCCAAGGATAGCCCCCACAAACAGGACACGGCTGCCGCTCATGGTGAGCCCTTGGGCCAGGAGGAGGTCCGTCTCACGAAACAGAAGATGGGCTGGCCCCTGGAGCCTACATTCCTGGTACCCCAGGCAGTCTATGACTACTTTGAAGAACGGAGAGTAGCCTGGGCAGCAGAGGAGGCTAAGTGGCAGAAGCTCTTCTCCAAATACGCCGCCGCCCACTCAGATCTGGCAGACCTTTGGAGGCAAGTAATGGCTGGCCAACTGCCAGAAGGCTGGACCGAGCATCTTCCAACCTTTGAGGCCGGCGAATGGATAGCCACTCGCTCAGCCTCTGGGAAGGTGCTCAACGCCATAGCCCCTCATCTACCGACCTTGATAGGGGGCTCGGCCGACCTGGCTCCCTCCAATAAGACCTATCTATCCGGCTATGGCTCCATCAGCAAGAGCGATTTCGGAGGCCGCAACCTCCACTTCGGCGTAAGAGAGCATGCTATGGGTGGCATACTCAACGGCCTGGCTCTACACGGAGGGATCATCCCTTATGGAGGCACTTTCCTCGTTTTCTCTGACTATATGAGGCCGAGCATACGCTTGGCAGCCATGATGCATCTGCCGGTCATCTATGTTTTCACCCATGACAGCATCTTGGTCGGCGAGGATGGCCCCACCCACCAGCCGGTGGAACAGTTGGCCGCCCTACGAGCCATACCGGGCCTGGTGGTCATCAGGCCAGCGGACGCCAACGAGACAGCCGTGGCTTGGAGGGTGGCCTTGGAGAGAAGAGACCCGGTGGCCCTGTTGCTCACCAGGCAGAAATTGCTGGTGCTGGATCGCTCGAACCTATGGGACGCAGAAGGGTTGGCCCGGGGTGCCTATACCCTGAGGGCCAGCGAGAGCGAAGCGCCAGACCTCATCATATTGGCAAGCGGGTCAGAAGTACACCTAGCTCTCGGTGCCGCTGACGAACTAGGAAGTAAGGGCATAGAGACGAGAGTCGTGAGTTTCCCCAGTTGGGAACTATTCGAAGAGCAGCCTCAATCCTATAAGGAGAAAGTGCTGCCTCCCTCGGTCTCGCTAAGGCTAGGGGTCGAGGCCGCTGTCGCCCAGGGCTGGGAGAGGTACCTGGGGCCCCAAGGGAGGATGATCAGCCTTGAGCGCTTCGGGGCCTCAGCGCCATATGAGGTCTTGGCCGAGAAGTTTGGCTTCACGATCTCCAATATCGTATCTAAGGCCGAGGCGATGTTGAGCACCTCCGAGGTTCGTTGACGGCAATCGTGACGTGAAAAACCCCACGCATGTCAAGAGAGTCTTCCTGTTAGGGCAACTTAGTAACGGGTATTTGGCTTGAGAGGGGTTTCTCTTCATTGTTGCTCTGACCGGAGTCGAAGATTCCAACTGCCCGCCTCAGAGCACTATTCTGGCCGTGGGGCGCATCGCCGAGCGGGGCAGTGATAGAAGATGGGCAAGTGATAGCCAGTCGGACTATCCGTTTGACCCTCCCGGTGGATCACCGGGTGCTCGATGGCGTGGAAGGAGCGCACGTGCTCAACGATCTGAAAATCCTGATCGAGGAGGCAGAGGAGATGTTTGAGCAATTTTGAGACAAAGGGATGACCGCCGGGCTAAGTCGCCAACACAAACTAGAGACTCTTGGAGGAGAGTGCATGGACTTGCAACAGATCTATGAAGGGGTGATCGCTGGAGATGCGCCTGGTGTCAAGGGGCTAGTGCAGCAAGCCGTAGGCGAGGGCATACCACCTGCGGAGATCATCTCTGGCTATCTCATCCCAGCCATGACGGAAGTAGGGGCTCGTTTTGAGCGGCAAGAGTTCTACGTGCCAGAGATGCTAATCGCGGCGCGGGCGATGCAGAGGGGGCTAGGCGTCTTGAAGCCGTTACTGGTGGAGGGGGAGCTAGAAACGGCTGGTCGGGTGGTGATGGGAACGGTGAAGGGTGATCTACATGATATAGGGAAGAACCTAGTGTGCATGATGTTGGAGGGAGCAGGTTTTGAGGTCACTGACCTGGGGGTAGATGTACCTCCTGAGAGATTTGTAGATACTGTGAGAGAGAAGGGCCCCGATATCGTGGGTATGTCGGCCTTGCTGACCACGACCATGCCCGCCATGGGGAACACCATACAGGCCTTGGTTGAGGCGGGCTTACGCGATAAGGTGAAAGTGCTGGTGGGAGGGGCGCCTTTGACGCAGGCCTACGCTGACCGGGTAGGGGCGGATGGCTATGCACCTGATGCTGCGTCGGCGGTCCGAAAGGCAAAGGAGTCACTGGGCGTAGAGTAAGAACAGCCTCTGCTGGGAGAGGGAGCGGGGAGTAAGTCATGCGTACGCTATTGGAGGGCGCTGCAAGGAAGGTAACGATTGACAGTGAGGGCCCCTTCGCCATCATTGGTGAACGCATCAACCCCAGCGGCAAGAGGCGGTTAGCCGAGTCCTTGGCCCGAGGTGATGTATCATTGGTGCGCCAGGAGGCCTTGGCCCAAGTGGAAGCCGGTGCACAAGTCATCGACGTCAACGTGAGTGCTGTGGATGTCGATGAGGAGAGGATGCTCCCCATGGCTGTGCAGACAGTGGTTGAGGCGGTAGATGTCCCCATCTCCATCGACACGGCCAACCATGAGGCCCTGGCTGCCGCCTTGGCCGTTTGCCCGGGCAAGCCTCTTGTGAACTCGGTTACCGGTGAGGAGAGCTCTTTGGAGATGGTGCTTCCCTTGGTGAAAGAGCATGGTTGTGCAGTGATCGGGTTGTGCATGGATGATGGGGGTATCCCCAACGAGGCCCAGCGCCGGTTGGAGATAGCGAAAAAGATCGTAGCCGCTGCTGAGGCTTATGGCATTCCCCCTGAAGATGTGATCATCGATCCCCTAGCCATGACGGTGGGAGCGGATCACACGGCGGGAGTGGTAACCCTGGAAGCTATCAGGCTGATCCGCATGAACCTGGGAGTTAATATCACTTTGGGAGGGAGCAATGTCTCCTTTGGCCTGCCAGGGCGCAGTCTGATCAATAGATCGTTTCTCGCTATGGCCATGGCAGCGGGGCTGACCTGTGCGATCGTGGATCCCCTCGATGTTGAGATTCGCAGGACAATAGCCACTTGCGATCTTTTGATGGGACGAGATGAGTACGCTGTGCGGTTTCTTGAGCGCTCTCGGAGGGGTTGGTTGTTAGAATAGTGGGAACTTCAAACAATACCGGTTCTTGATATCAAACTAAGGCGGTGGGGGTCTGATCCGATGCCTTGAGAATGGGGTGGGCTTTGTGTCCACCCTTATGGACGCCAAAGCGTGTAAGTAGCCTGGAGCGAAGAACACACCCTCGGGATCCTGTAAGGAAACCACCTGTGGGTGGCAATGGATAGGGCTAAGAAGAATGGTCAGAACTGGCTTTGGCCTGTCCTGGCATCGTCAGGCCAGGGGAGGTTATGAACTGAGACAACGAAGGATAGGGGGAAGAGGTGAGCACTCCTTTCCCACGGGATTCTGTAAGGAAAGACGGATGCTCCCAGAAAATCCTGACCAGATGTGACGCGATCAACCAAACGCGGGCTTGACACCGACTCTCCTCTTGTGGCGTGCCTTGATATGGGTTTTGTTGGTTGCCGGGGCCTTAGTGATGATCCTGCCCTTCCTGTGGCTGGTCACTAGTTCCCTCAAGACGGACTTGGAGGTCTTTCGGTATCCACCGAAGTGGATTCCCTACCCCCCCCAATTTCAGAACTACATCGACGCCTGGACCACCGCACCGTTACGCCAGCCAGGCTTTGGCGTCTATCTCAAGAACACCTTATTCGTCGTCATCCTTAACGAGATCGCCATCCTAGGGTCTACCTCGCTGTGTGCTTACGCGTTGGCGCGCATCGACTTTCCGGGCAAGAATTTCTGGTTTGGCATCGTGTTGGCCACCATGATGCTGCCCGTTGTGGTCTTGATGATACCGACCTTTGTGCTCTATAGCCGTATCCATTGGGTGAATACCTTCCTTCCACTCATCGCGCCGCACTTCTTCGCGGCTGCCGGGGGTGGGGCGTTCTTCATCTTTCTCCTGCGGCAGTTCTTCCGCAGCCTGCCCCCGGAACTGGCCGATGCGGCACGCGTCGATGGGTGCAGCGAGTTTGGCATCTACTGGCGCATCATGCTGCCCTTGGCCAAGCCTGCACTGGCGACAGTAGCGGTCTTTACCTTCATTTGGTCGTGGAACGACTATATGACGCCACTGCTATATTTGTCGAAAGACCCAACCAAGTGGACCGTCGCCCTGGGCCTGGCGATGTTCAGGACCTTTATGTGGCAGCGGACGCGCTGGGACCTACTCATGGCCGCTTCGACGATGATGATCATACCCATGATCGTGATCTTTTTCCTGGCGCAGCGCTACTTCATCCAGGGGATCATGGTGGGTGGGTTGAAGGGCTAAACCGCCTCGTCTGAGGCACTGCTGACGCCACAGAGCAACTGGTCATAGGATAGCGCGACTCCGTTTGGTAAGAGATGGTGAACGGTGGACGAGGTGCCAGCCGTCCGTCGCATACTGACGGCAGGAGGAGTACCTCGTCAGCCTTTTACCGTCCATCTATGTTCTCTCCGATAATTGAGTTACCCCATCCCCTACATCTTCCGTGGCTTTGGGAGGAGACGTTGCCGAGCGGTTGGCTGACTGCTGCGTGGCGGCGCTTGGCGCAACCCACCACCGGCGCAATAAAGGCATTGATCACCGTCGTGCTGGTGTGCTCGTACTCGCGCCACTCGCGCATCAGTCGGATAGAAAAATGATATTGTATGTTGCGAAATCGCATCATTTCAAGCCATAGAAGCGCCAAAGTCGCTGCTAGATCTGCAAATAAACCAGTCAATTCATTTCTGGGTACTCAATTAGTATGTAGCCCAAAGTCGAGTTATAGGAGAAAATTCACCATGCATAAGTCAGTCGAAATCTCTATCCAACCAGATGTTCGTTTGCACAAAGTCAATCGTTATCTCTACAGCCACTTCGCCGAACACCTGGGTCGTTGTATCTACGGCGGTATCTGGGTTGGCGAAGATTCGAACATCGAGAACGATGGCGGCATTCGCGTTGATACGGCTACGGCGCTCAAGAAGCTTGCCTTGCCCGCATTGCGTTGGCCGGGCGGCTGCTTTGCTGACAACTATCACTGGATGGATGGTATAGGCCCGCGCGAGAGGCGGCTGAAGCGCTATAACCTGTGGTGGAAGCAGATTGAAACGAATCAGTTCGGCACCGACGAGTTCATGTGCTTCTGCGGCATGATCGGCGCCGAGCCCTACGTCTGTGTCAACGTCGGCAGCGGAACAGTCGAGGAGGCTCGAGGTTGGGTCGAGTACTGCAACACGAGCCAGCCGACCAGGCTGGCGGACCTGCGCCGGGAGAACGGCCATCCCGAACCCTACCATGTGAGGTTCTGGGGCATCGGGAATGAAACCTGGGGCTGCGGTGGGACCATGCGACCCGAGTGTTACGCCGACGTTTACCGCCGCTATGCGACCTACATACGCCAGGCGGCGGGCGAAGGGGCTAAACTGATCGCCTGCGGCTCTGACCCCATGCATAAGGACTGGGACGAGCGCTTCCTAGAGGCGATGAAAGGCGCCTATCCCCTGGTGGACAGCCTCGCCCTGCACATTTACCTTGGCTGGGGCACCGACGACGTTGGTTTCTCCGACGAGGACTACTACCGGCTGATCGGCTCCATGGAAACGCTCGACAGGGAACTGACGCGAGCCACGGGCCTGGCGCAGGCCTACAGCACCTATGGCCATCGCATCGACTGTATCCTCGACGAGTGGGGGACGTGGTACCGGCAGGCCACGGTGAAATCTGGCCTTCACCAGCAGAACACCATGCGCGATGCGCTCTTCGCCGCGGCCAGCTTCCACTGCTTTCACGAGCACGGTGAGCGCCTATGGATGACGAACATGGCCCAGACGGTGAATGTGCTCCAGGCGTTGGTCCTGACCCGGGGGCCAGAGATGCTCCTCACGCCGACCTACCACGTCTACGAGATGCTTCTCCCCCATCGAGACGGAGACCTGGTGGCCTGGGAGGTGAAGAATAGCTCCGTCCTCACGCTGCCCGATGCGGAGGAGCGGGATGCGATCTCGGTTTCAGCCACCCTCTCGGAAGACAGGAAGGAGCTCTTCCTTTCGATCCTCAATCTTGATCTTGGGAAGGAATGCACGGGAGCGATCAGCATTACGGCTCGCGGAGGCTGGGAGGCGAAGCAGGTTCGCCGCTTGGCGACCGGGGATATCCGCAGCCACAACACGTTTAAAGAGCCCGACAGAGTACGCCCACAAGAAATTCCCCTCGCCGTTGCCGGCGATTTATCGGGACTGGCGCTCCCGCCCCAGTCGATTACCACGATTCGAATGGCGCGGGCTGGCGAATAGACCGCTGATTGGCCGGGTCCCGTGTGCGCGAGACAGGGCGTTGAGATTGCTTGGAGCGGTCAAAGTTTTTTCGACGGTTTGATCCTTGGATTGAGCGAGGAGATTTCTAGGATGAACGGGGCCTTTCGCCCCTTTGAACCTGGACATGTGAAGCTTCTGACGAGCATGTTTTAGCATCGGTTGGACTCGAATCGCCGATATCTGATGAGCTTCGACAACGAGAGGCTGCTGCAGAACTACCACCTTGCTGTGGCATCGCCAAGGGCCAGCGGCTGCTAGGGCGTCAGCCGCAGTATACCTCGCTTTAAGCAGTCTATCAAGCGATTGATGTGGCTTGTAGAACAGGGTGTGGCTGAGGTGGAACAAAGCCACAGAACAAGCGGTCAACATAGTAGCATTTCGGGAATCCCTGCATTGAATGAGCTTTCGGTGCTGCATGCAGTCGTGGCGCGGTGAGCAAGCTAGTAATAATGTCGTCATTCATAGATGCAATGGCAGTCAGTCGTGAGCTCACTATACCGGGGCAAGTGACGCCGGGTCCTATTCATGCTAAAGAGTTATGCTTGCTAGTAACGATAAGAAGGTCTATAACAAGACGGGAGAAATTGCTATGATGCCTAAGAAACCTAGAAAAAGAGTAAACATACGTTGCTTCTGAGACGCGCGAGCGGGTTCTCGAGGTTATCGAGCGCCTCGCATACCAGCCCAGTGCCGTCGCTCGCAGCCTCATCCAACAGCGCAGTTACACCTTGGGAGTGGTGACGGCCGGCTTGAAATACTTCGGGCCTTCCAATACCCTCACTGGTATCACGCAACAAGCCGAAGGGATAGGCTATTCACTCCTGCTCATGGAATTGCCCAGGTTCGACACGGGCGACGTTCACCCCATCCTCAACAATCTGCTTGCCAGACAGGTAGATGGGATCATCTGGGCTGTTCCTGAGGTCGGCAGCAATCGCCATTGGCTTCAGGACTGGGTGCCTGAGTTGTCAGTGCCAATAATCTTTTACACCATGGAGCCACGAGCCAATCTTTCCATTGTTGCGATTGATGACCACATGGGTGGCCGCATGGCCACTGAGCATTTGCTCGATCTGGGCTATCGGCACATTGGCCATATCGCAGGTCCATTGGATTGGTGGGAAGCCCGGGAGCGCAAGGCCGGCTGGCAGGAGACGCTCTTGGATGCTGACATGGGCATTGATGACAGACAGTGGGTAGAAGGGAACTGGAGCCCGGCGAGCGGAGAGCGAGCGATTTACCAGATGCTGGAGCAATTTCCTGAGATGGATGCTGTCTTTGTCGCCAACGACCAAATGTCCCTGGCGGTTTTACAAGTGGCCTGGCGAAGGGGACTGCGCGTGCCCCAGGATCTGGCAGTTGTTGGGTTTGATGCGATCCCTGAGGGAGCTTACTTCTTGCCGCCTCTCACTAGCGTGCGGCAGGGCTTGCATGAATTAGGTTGCACTGCTTGCGAGAACTGGTTGGCATGATTGAAGCAAGCCGGCAGCCCAACGTGGTTTATCAGCCTAAGGTGTCTTACTTGATCCGCAATTGGTTATCAGGGAGAGCTCGGTTGCTCAGTGATATCTCATAATTGGTGCGAGTTGCATTTTGAGAAGCGCAAAGAGAAGACGCAAGATGCTTCCAAGCAAACCTTGGCCGTGCAGCGAGGCCTTCGATAAGGTCAACGCCTTTGACCAACATCGCCGATCATAAAGCCAGGACGCTCGTCATTTTCCAGGTTCCACAGGCACGTCAAAAGGGCACGGCTCTCGGCGATACGATCAGCATATTCGCTCATCAAGTCTCTCATGAGCTTTTTCCCCCTCTTCGAAACAAGGGGAGTCTCACTATGCTCGATAACTCATTGGTTCCTGCCCCTGGGGATCCACACCCTCATCGCCCCAGTTCCCCGATTGGCCCACGCATAATAGGGTACGGCTTTCAGACGCACCACCGATTGACGTGACAGGCCCCCGCCACTCCCCAGCGGTTTGTATAGTTGATCCTGCCATGCGCTTGTATCCACGGCATAGCCTGCGGCTGTCACCACCGTAATGCCATCCAACAGCTCTGCGTGCCAGGCGGCTTCAAGCGGCGCTGTCTCGTCGATCTGCACAGCCATGACGTCAACCGTTGGGTCTTGGTCGTATTGTTCGAGGCAATAGACAATCGGGCCACGCTCAATTGCCACGCTGTTGCGTGTTGCATCGATCTGAGGGTGCGCTTCGATCAACCGAGGCATCATGGGCAAGTCAAGTTCGATGACATCCCCTTTCTGCCACGTTCGTTCGATTACTGCGTAACTTCCCGCGCTCGCTCGCATATCCATCGTCTGATCATTAACCCGGATCGATGCGCCCTCGCACCACCCTGGCAGACGCAATGCCAGTTGCCAGGCTGAACCATCCGTATGTTCGATCGCCAGCCTCACCTCCCCCTGCCACGGATAATCTGTTTCCATCCGTAGGGCAACTCGCCGTCCTGGCTCCAACTCGGTGTCGATGGTGGCTGGGCTATAGAGGTGGAGCTGCAACCCCATCGGATCGCCGGTGGCAACGTAGTGGCCGAGCGATGCCAAGAGCCGCATGATGTTAGGTGGACAGCAGGCGCAGCTGAACCACTCAGAACGCTCATATCCTCCCCGGCTCAGCAAGGGATTGACATAGAAGAACCTTTTACCATCCATCGCCAAGCCACTCAGGAACCCGTTGTACAGCGTCCGCTCCATCAGGTCTGCGAAGCGCCCCTTCCCTGTGGCGAGCAGCGTCCGCCAGTTCCACATAACGCTGCCGATCGCCGCACACGTCTCACAGTAGCATCGATCGTTGGGCAGCTCATAAGGCTCGCCGAACGCTTCGCCTTCGTAACGTGCGCCCAATCCTCCCGTAATATGCATCTTGCCACCTGTCATATCCTGCCACAGGCGCAAGAGGGCGTCGAACAAAGCCGATTCGCCGGTTTCAAGGTAGACATCCGTTACACCGCACATCAGGTACATCGCGCGCACGGCGTGACCTTCCAGTTCCGAGGCCTCCCGAACTGGAACGCGATCCTGGTGGTACGCCGGGCCATAGGGCCACAGGCCGCGCATCACGCCTCGGCCGCGCTGATCGATGAGGAACCGTGCAAGATCTAGGTAACGCCGCTCGCGGGTATCGCGGTACAACTCCACCAACGCCATCTCAATCTCGGGGTGTCCTGGTGCCCCAGGGCGCTTGTCTGCCCCAAACACCGAATCGATGTGATCGGCGAAGCGCGTCGCCACGCTCAAGAGCCTGGTGTCGCCCGTAGCGCGATGGTAGGCCACCGCTGCCTGGAACAGGTGCCCAGCACAGTACAGTTCGTGGCCGAGATCCAGGTCGGTCCAACGCTTGTTAGGGGCGACCACTTGGTAATAGGAATCGAGATAGCCGTCACCGGCCTGCGCCGCGGCGATCAGGTCGATGGCTTCATCGGCCATCTTTTGAAGCGTTTCGTCCGGCTCTCTGGCCAATTCATAGGCGATGGCTTCGAGCCACTTATACACGTCCGAATCTAAGAAATTCCAATTCCCTCCACGGTACTCCCCTTCCTTCCTGCCGGCGGCCAGCCGGAGGTTGTGAAAATTTCCTGCATCTTCCAGCATCTCATAGCCGTGTCGGAGTGTGACACAGCGGTTGACCGCCTGTCTTTCGGCCCAGAAGCCTGCGGTCAGTAAAATATCGCCCATGGGCAAAGTTCGCCAATAGGCATGGGGGCTGTGGGAGCTGTCAACCGGACCAGCCCCTGGGGGCGATGAAGCATACATTGAGAACCTCCTTCCAAGAAAATTCCGACCCTTTTTTGTGTGCAGAGGGATGGCTGCAAATACGAAGAGTCTGCGAAGAATGTGAGTAGTGTCATCAATGGTGAAGCATTACCCGCGCTGTGCCGTCCCCATCGCGCGTCCAACCGGCAGCAGCACCGGGCCCGATTTCCAGCGCATCCACCCTGGTTAATGCCACACCGTTCATCTGCACTGTGTCCACTGACGGCACACCGGCCAATGGGATGAGTCGCAACCCTAACCTCTTTTTCACACCCCCCACCTGAATGTCCAACCGCGATCCCTCGAGCGAAGCCGAGATTCTTGTCACACCGTCAGTGTCCCTCAGTTCAAAACTGCCGTTGTCAAAGAGATAAGCATCAAAGATCACCTGGTCGAAGGGAGCATCGGTAAGATATTCTGGTGACTCAATGGTCGGTATCAGTGCATTGGCCCGGACGTACAGAGGGAGCACATCCAGTGGCACTTCAACGAAGCGTGCCTGAGGACCTTCGATCACCTCATGGGTCCAGAAATTCACCCAACGCCCAGCAGGGAAGTAGACCGGCCGCCGACCCCCGCTGTTGTAAACGGGCGCTACCATCAATTCCGCACCAAACATGTACTGCAGATCCATCGCATAGGTATTCGGATCGTCCGGGAACTCCAACACCATCGCCCGCATCAAGGGCAAACTGGTCTCACCCGCCACGCTGGCATAGGTGTAGATGTAGGGGAGTAACCGATAGCGTAATTGTACGTAGTCACGGAAGATGCGCAAGGCTTCTTCCCCATAATCCCAAGGCAGGCGAGTGGTCATCCCATGGGCCCGGGAAAGGGGCGAAAAGAGGCCGAACTGGGCCCAACGCGCGTACAATTCTGGCGTCGGCTGCCGATAGAAGCCACCGATGTCGTGACTCCAAAAGGCGTGTCCACATATTCCGATGCTCAGGCCACCGCGCAGCGTTGAGGCCATACCTTGATAGGTACAGTTGGTATCACCCGCCCACTGGGCAGCGTGGCGTTGCCCCCCAGCGTAGGTCGAGCGCCCCCAGACCAGTCCCGCGCGTTGGGTCTCTTCTGCCGTGACTTCGGCAACCAGATCGTTGTAGAGGAGGGGATAGAGGTTGTGCAACTGTTTGCCGATCATCCCGTTATGCGCCACTGCGTCGGCCGGCACCCCCTCGCCAAAGTCCGTCTTGAAGACATCTACACCCATGCACAGCAAGGGGCGAAGCAACTCCTTGAACCAGGCTGCTGCTTCGGGGTTGGTCATGTCAATGATGCCCACTGGCGGGTGAAAGCCAGTTCCCCCCCACAAGTCGGCCACATATGCCTCGCCCTGAGGAGTGTTCAGCAGGTAGCCCTTTTCTTTGGCCTCTGTGAAGCGCTCACTCTTGATGCCCAGATATGGGTTCATCCATAAGCAGATTTTGAAGCCCATGGCTTTGACTTCCTTGATCATGCTCTCCGGGTCGGGGAACATCTCCTCATCCCAGATCAGGTCCGACCAGCAACCGAAGCGTTGCCAATAGCAATCCAGATGCAAAACATCGCAGGGCACGTTGTGCCAGCGCAGTTGACACGCGCGACGCAGCACCTTATCCGCACTATCACGTTGACAGCCGGAAGAGACCCACAGACCGAAGGCCCATTTGGGCGGCAGGATGGGAAAGCTGACCAGGCTGGCATAGCGGGTGATGACAGTCTTCACTTCCGGGCCCACGATGACGTAGTAGTCCAGAGCGCTGTCGGGGACGACTAAGCTGAAGGTGGAGTGATTGCTGGCCGCCATGTCGAAGTGGATGTGAGTGATGCTGTCCACGAAGATCCCGTAACCACGAGTACTTACAAAGAAGGGGATGTTCTTGTAGGCCCGCTCGCTGTGGACGCCGTAGGCATCGTAATGCCACATCTCCAGCCGCTGGCCGCGCTTATCGAAATCCGTGAACTTCTCACCAAAGCCATAGAAGTGTTCATCCGGCTCAGCGGTGAAAGTGTCATGGAAGGCAACACGCTGCCCTTCCACCATACTAAAGCCAAAAGGTAACGCGGTCAGGCGATCCGTCACATCGCTCTCCGTGTAGTTTTGGTTGAGGATAACACGGCCGTCCGGTCCATAAAAGGTGGTGTGGAAGGGGTCAAGTCCAACCTGCACCCTGACCAGATCAGACACCAGAGTGATCCGGCCGTCAGACTTCTCCAGTGACACGTTGACCGCCTGGTCGGGTAGATCCCGTGCCAGTGTGACCCGGTGTGGATCGGGGCTATCCCCTTCAAGCAGTACACGCGCAATCCCCGGTGCAACGATATTGATCCCAATTCGGAGAATAGCGCCCGTCTGTGTGGTGCCCGTCAGGCTCAGGCCCCGTTCATGTTCCGCCGTGACCCGGGCTTTAGCGACATACTCAGGGCCGCCAGGATCTTCTGCCTGCCGCACGGGTAACGGTGTCGGCCGGGCGGGAAACTTGACGTAGCGAAGCAAAATTGTTTCGTGATTCATAGGCGAGAAATCCCCAACTTAGGCTGTCTGAAAAACAGCGAACCAGGCTCCCACAGTTTGGCCAGATGCTGGCTGTTGCGCTGGATGGCGGCGATGTCGGCCAGAAGCGCAGGGGGCAGACTGGAGCCATATACCTGGGGCGACTGGGTGATCATCTCGCTGAAGCCGATGATCATATTCAAAGGCGTGCGTAGCTCGTGGCTCACGTTGGCCACGAACTCCTCCTTCGCCCGGCGTGCCTCTTCGGCAATTTCGTGCATCGCTTTGAGCCGATCGGACAGCCTGGCAAGCTCCCGGTTGGCTTGGGCGAGATCTTCTTGAACCTGCTTGAGTTCCATTCGTTGCTCGCGTGCCTGCTCCATCTTTTCGCGCGCCTGTTCGTAACTAAAGAGGGACCACTGCGTCACCGTAAGAAGTGAATGTGTGGAAGCCCAACCAATTAACCCACCGATCGCCCCACCAGTAATGATTCCCATGCTGTAGACCAGAGGCAGAGGCTGTCCAACCGGGTTGTAGAAAAACCATGCCAGCAGGGCACTGATGATGCCCTCTACGATCAAGGCCGCCGGCCAGCCTGTGATGACCATGGCCATGAGTGGAAGCAGCGCGTAAAAACAGGCGATCTCGGGCTGCTGAAACAGATAGATGGCAAGAGTGATGGCCCCCATCAGTCCTATTAGCCAAGCAGATTGGGCAGCCGGAAGTCGTCTTGGCAAAAGCCGAAGAGCGATGGCCGCGGTAAGGACGACGACCAGTGAGATGGGATAGGTGCTTCGGCCGATTGTCGTCGGCCAGATCATCGTTGCCGCGAGGAGCCAAATTAGGCAGATACCACTTACGGTGAGAATGAGGGTGCGCGATGTGGACTGCAGCAACTCAGTCGCAGAGGAGACGAAATCGGGATCAGCCTTCGGTGACATGTATAATCCGTACCACATGAGGCCCTCCTTATCTCATGCGGGTTGCCCGGGAACGCTTTCGTAACCGCGGGAAGCGTCACTATTATCCTACCACGTATCGTCCAGACCCGCAAAACTCGCCAACGAGCGGGAGGCGATGTCTTCACATAATGGGCTTCCTTCTTGGAAGAGCCCTTTTCTTTGAGCTAGGCGAGCAGGAAGCAGTTCTTCCCCTTCCCTGGGATCCTGTAAGGAGGGCTGTTAACCCCCTTGGATGGAAATGGAGGTGCAGGAGAGGAGGCTTCCTTTGGTCCCCGATTACTGAGCGAAATCTGGAGGGCTTATTGGACGGTCTCGGGGAGTGCGACTCTTGACAGAATGGCAGATTTAGTGTACACTTGGGAGCGAGGTAAGGGTTTATTATCTTCAGGGAGGAGAAGATGGCTAATGTAACTTACGAACATGTGACCAAGCACTTCGGCGACGTGGTAGCGGTCAACGACTTAGACATCAAGGTTGAGGACAAGGAGTTTCTAGTTCTTTTGGGGCCCTCGGGCTGCGGCAAGACGACCACCCTTCGTCTCCTGGCCGGTTTAGAGGAGCCCACAGAGGGGCAGATCTACATCGAGGACCGGTTGGTGAACGACGTGTCGCCCAAGGATCGGGATATCGCCATGGTCTTCCAGAGTTATGCCCTCTACCCTCACATGAGTGTCTACGACAATATGGCCTTCGGGTTGAAGTTGCGCAAGACGCCCAAGGCGGAGATCAAGCGGAGGGTAAAGGAAGCGGCGGCCATGTTAGGGATCGAGGAACTCTTAGATCGGAAGCCAAAGCAACTCTCCGGTGGTCAGAGACAGAGGGTAGCGGTGGGGCGGGCCATCGTGCGGGAGCCCTTGGTTTTCCTTATGGATGAGCCTTTGAGCAACCTAGATGCCAAACTGAGGGTTCATGCCCGGGCGGAGCTCTCCAAGTTGCACCAGAGGTTAGAGACGACCTTCGTCTACGTGACCCACGATCAGACAGAGGCGATGACCATGGGGACGCGGATCGCTGTCCAGAAGGATGGCGTTCTTCAGCAGGTGGACACCCCCCAGGCGCTATATGACCGCCCAGACAACCTCTTTGTGGCTGGCTTTATCGGGAGTCCAGCCATGAACTTCTTTGAGGCCACTTTGGTGGGAAGCGTAGATGAGATGTACATCGATGCCCAGAGTTTCCGGGTGCTGGTTCCGCCAGAGAGGGTCAAGGAGTTTAAGGAGTACCTGGGGAAAGAGGTGATCTTCGGCATTCGGCCGGAGGATATCCATGATCCGGAGTTCACCCCTCCTAATATCACGGCGGGGAGGGTGAAAGCCAAGGTAGATGTGACGGAGTTGATGGGGAACGAGGTCTTCCTTTACTTGCTTACCGATAGCAAGAGTTTCATCGCTCGGGTGGATCCCCGCACCAGGGCTAGGGTGGGGGATGAGATCGAAGCGGTGTTGAACATGGATAGCATCCACCTCTTCGACCCCCAGGCGGAGAAGGCCATTCGGTAAGAACGATCTAAGTTAGAGAGCATATTCTCCCCTCTTGAAGGTTATGTTCACGGCTCTTCTAGAAGAGCCGTGAATCATTTTGACGATATCCGGGTGATGGTTCAGGCTGCTCCTTGCCGGTTTATTCCTCAATACCTTGGGGCCTCACCATAGAGGCAGCGCCGCGTACATTGATTAGGAATCAATAGGTTATAGGTTCCCTGGCCTGTTATCCCTCGACCCTGTCGGGTCTGGGACAGGGCGTGCCAGGACAGGCAAGTCCCGACACGATATGCAGCGTGAAGAGACCTCTTTCTGAAAAGATCTAGGGATCCCTCGGCGAGATGGTTGGACAGCAGCCCTGAAGAAGCCTACGTATTTTACAGTGAAAAGGAAGTTTCTGGAAGGAGACCTGCTCTTGTGCTAAGATGGATGGGCCAATATGAAGAGATAATCGGGGAGGAAGTCTATGGCTTACCTGCTCGGCATCGACGTAGCCACCACTGGAACGAAGGCGTTACTCATCGACGAGAAGGGGAAGGTGGTAGCCAGCGCCACTAAAGAATATCCCCTCTCCACCCCTCGCCCCCTTTGGTCGGAACAGGATCCGACTGATTGGTGGGAGGGAACCGTGGCCAGCATCCGTGAACTACTAGAAGCCTCCGCCGTTGACCCCGCGTCCATAATCGACCTGGGGCTAACTGGCCAGATGCACGGGCTGGTGCTTCTAGATCGGAGAGGCCATGTCCTCCGCCCCGCCATCCTATGGAACGACCAACGAACCGGGTCCCAATGCGAATGGATCACCGAGACCGTGGGCTTTGAACGACTGCTGGAATGGACCGGCAACCCGGCCCTGCCCGGCTTCACCGCCCCCAAGATCCTCTGGGTTCGAGAGCATGAACCGCCAATCTACGCCCAAGTCGCCCATATTCTGCTGCCCAAGGATTACATCCGCTATCGGCTGAGCGGCGAGTTCGCTACAGATATGGCCGGTGCTTCCGGCACTTTGCTCTTGGATGTAAAGAGGCGCGATTGGTCGGTGGGGATGCTGGGGGCCCTGGAGATCCCTGCTCACTGGCTGCCCACTTGCCACGAGGGGCCCCAGGTGACGGGGGTAGTCAGCCCAGCAGCCAGCGAGGAGACTGGATTGAAAGTAGGCACGCCCATCGTGGGTGGTGGAGGCGATCAAGCGGCCCAGGCGGTGGGCGTGGGCGCCGTTAACCCGGGCATCGTGGCCCTCACTTTGGGCACCTCGGGTGTGGTGTTCGCCCCCACGGTCGAGCCGGTGGCGGAGGAAAAGGGGCGGCTCCACGCCTTTTGTCACGCCGTCCCGGACCGCTGGCACCTAATGGGGGTTATGCTCTCCGCCGGGGGAAGCCTCCGTTGGTTTCGAGACGCCCTGGGAAAACAGGAGATAGCAGAAGCAACCAACAAGGGGGTCGACGCCTACGAGATCCTACTGGAGGGGGCTAAAGCGGTTCCTGTGGGCAGTGAAGGGCTGCTCTTTTTGCCTTACCTGACCGGCGAGCGGACCCCCCACGCCGATCCCCTGGCCAGGGGCGCCTTTGTAGGCCTGACCTTGCGCCACTCTAAAGCCCATCTGGTGCGGGCTGTGCTGGAGGGTGTAGCCTACGGCTTACGAGACAGCCTAGAACTGCTACGCCGGACCGGGGCAAGTGACCCGGAACAGGTTCGCGTCTCGGGTGGCGGCGCTCGCAGCCCCCTATGGCGGCAGATCCTGGCCGACATCCTGGGCATCGAACTCATCACCCTCAAGGTCAACGAAGGAGCAGCCTACGGGGCTGCGCTTCTGGCCGCCGTCGGCGCTGGTATCTACACCAGCGTAGAAGAGGCTTGTGAGTCTAGCATCTGCACCTTGGAGCAGACCTTGCCCCTCGAGGAACACCTGCCCCTCTACAACCGATACTACACCATCTACCGCAGCCTATACAGGGCCCTCAAACCCGCCTATGATGAGGTCGCAGCCACCCTGGCTATCTACCCTGATGCCACAACCGCCCCTGAGAGATGATCTCCATCTCAAGGGGCGGGATGAAAGAGGGCATGGAAAAGCCAACGACCCAGAAGGAAGAAGCCGACTAAGCCATGCGGATCTCGACGTTGTCAGCCACGGCAACACAAACATGGTCGGCTCTGGAAACGAGTGATAACTGGCACGTTGTAGAACTCGCAGAGGCACTTCAAACGGATATCCAGAGGCAGGCGGGTCAGCACCTCGATCAAGGTTCATCGGCCTGCGCGTAGATCAGTGCTGGGGGCAGACGCGCTTTCCAACTGGTTTGCTATGTTCTGGTACTGAACTTGTAGCCGTCGACCACCGGGTTGAAGTGCCTGATGAGGGTTCAACGATCATCGCTAGCACTTGACCCGAGGTCAGTTCAATGTTATCCTGAAGTTGGATTTGGCGCACTTTTTCCCTTCCTCAACGAGGAAAGGAATACTATGCGTCAAGGTTATGCTTCGCTACTGATAATGGCTAAGGTGGTCAATTTAATGGCGAAACGGCGAACTCAGCGTGTCGTTTTTCAACCCGCCGCTTATCAAGGCATGCAAAGGGGTATCAACCAGATAGTAGAGGCGATCCGTCCGACTTTGGGGCCGTGTCCACGTCTAGTCGCTATTGATCGAGTGCTGAGTGGCAAAATGCCGGAACTCCTTGATGATGGCGGCGTGATCGCCCGACGGATCATCCAGCTGCCTAACCGCGATGAAGATATGGGCGCGATGTTTATCCGCCATCTGTTATGGCGCTTGCATGAACGGGTCGGCGATGGGACCGCCACCGCAGCCGTATTGTTCCAGTCGGTTTACAACCAAGGTGTACGCTACGTCGTCTCTGGCGGCAATGCGATACAGTTGCGTCGCTACCTCGAGGAGGGTATGCAACTCATCCTGAGCGAGCTGAGTAGCATGGCAGTGACCTTGGAGGGCAAGGAGAAACTGGCCCAGCTGGCGGAATCCATCTGTTACGATCCACCGTTGGCCAAAACGCTGGGTGAGATCTTTGATATCATCGGCGAACACGGCCATCTCGAATTCCGCTCGGGACGCACCCAAGAGCTGGAGCGGGAATACGTCGAGGGCACGTACTGGGACGGCGGTATCCTTTCCCGAGAGATGATTACCGATCACGCCAAACTCAGAGCAGCGATGACAAACGCCAGTGTCTTGATCAGCGACCTTGATTTGAAAGACCCCCGCGAGCTGCTTCCCGTCTTGGAAATGGCAAAACGGGCTGGCGTCCGCGCGTTGCTGATCGTTGCCAACAAACTAACGGACATGGTGACGGCCCTGTTGCTGTCGGCCAGTCGAGAGCCCCAGGCATTCCAGCTTCTTGCTGCCCAGACACCGGGCAAGACATCCACTGAGCAGGCTGCAGCCATGGAAGACCTGGCTATCTTGACCGGCGGACGTTCCCTGGTGAAGGCTGCCGGAGATACGCTGCGCCAAGTCAAGTTGGAAGACCTGGGGCAGGTGCGCCGGGCCTGGGCCGACCGCAACTACTTGGGCATCGTGGGGGGCAAGGGTGATCCTCGAGCGCTACGGACCCACATCCGCAACCTGCGCGCGGCCTTTGCCCGGGCAACCGAGGCTGATGTACGCCAGAGACTCCAGAAGCGGATTGGCAAGCTGATGGGCGGGACGGCCGTGTTGTGGGTCGGCGCGGCGACGGAGCTGCAGATAGAGACACGCAAGGGACTGGCCCAACGAACCGCCAATGCCCTGCGGGGCGCGGTGCGGGAAGGGGTAGTGCCTGGCGGCGGCGTCGCGTTGTTGGCCTGCCGCCCGGCGTTGCAGCAGATGTTAGCTCAAAGCACAGAGGGGGATGAGCGCGCCGCTTATGTGATACTGATGAAGGCAATGGAAGAGCCGATTCGCACTATTATCGCCAATGCAGGCTATGATGCCAGCGAGATCATGGCCGAGGTCAAACTGGCCGGCCCGGGTCACGGGTTTGATGTGAAATCGGCGCAAGTAGTTGACATGGCGCAGGCGGGTATTTTCGATGCTGCCGCTGTACAGAAAGCGGCTGTGCATGGTACTATCGCCGGTGCTGCGCTGGCTCTCACGCTTGACGTGCTGGTTCATCACAAGGAACGCCAAGAATCCCTGGAACCCTAGAGGAATGGAAGAGGATATGACCCGAGAGACCGAAGCTCAGGACATCACCTATGCCCTCGCAGCGTCGCCAAACTTTACTCAGGATGGGATTTGTTTCGCGGCTCGCGGTTCGGGGTTGTACCGGTCGGACGACGGGGGGAACACCTGGCATTTCGCCTATGATGCGCTAAACCTTGAAGCTCCCTTGGCGACGACGGCTGTCGCCGTGTCCCCCAGCTTTGAATCTGACCAAAGCGTGTTTGCCGGGGTGCCGGGGGGCATCTTGCGCTCAGTTGATGGCGGACAAAGCTGGCACATTGCCACGTTGCCCTCGCCGCCACCGGTTGTCTCGGCGCTGGTTGTGTCGCCGAATTTCGTCGATGATGGCACGCTCCTGGCCGGGACGCTGGAAGACGGCGTGTTTCGTTCGGCTGACCGGGGTAGCCATTGGTCCGCTTGGAACTTTGGCCTGTTGGATTTGAATACCCTAGCCCTGGCCATCTCCCCTGACTTTGCCAATGACGAAACTCTCTTTGTTGGAACAGAGAGTGGCATTTTCCGCAGCACGAATGGCGGTCGGGCCTGGCGAGAGGTCAATTTCCCCCCCGAGTTTGCACCGGTGCTCAGCCTTGCCCTCTCGCCCAATTATGCCCATGACGGCACCTTATTCGCTGGTACGGAATCGTGCGGCCTCTTGCATTCAGATGACCGGGGACGCACCTGGACTCGCCTGGGCGAAGATGCTGTTACCGGCGCTGTGAATAGTATCGTGCTCTCGCCGGAGTTCCCCGTCAAGACGGATGTGCTAGTGATGCTTAGCGAGGCGGTGCTCGTCTCCCGCGATGGCGGCCAATCCTGGTCGGATTGGAAGGCTGGCTTGGCTATTGAAGAGGGTTTAGCTTCGGTGGCGGCCCCACAGGGGCTTGACCCAGGGACACCGCTGCTGGTCGGCCTTGTAAGAGGCGGTGTACTGCGGATCTGATATGGCCAGAGTGATCGGGTGGGGTAGATCCCCCGATGTGGAGATTCGCAAGACAATAGCCACCTGCTATCTTTTGATGGGACGACATGAGTACGCTATGCGGTTTCTTGAGCGCTCTCGGAGGGGTTGGTAGTTAGAATAATGAGAACTTCAAGCAGCGGTTTTCAATATCAGCCTAAGGCATCGGCATTCTTGTCCGGTGCTCTGAGCATGCGGTGGCCTTTGCGCCCATCCTTCTGGGCGCCAAAGCGTGAATTTAGCCTGGAGCCAACAACACACCCTCGGCAATGGCTGGATCCCTCTGGCTATCGTCATCTTTGGAGGCTGACACCCACTTCGAGTGGCTTTTAGAGCCTATCCATTCTCACATCTGCCTCCGGGGCCTATATTGTATAGCCTCCGCCAGATGAGCGGTGGTGATCTCTTCCTCTCCAGCCAGGTCCGCTATGGTGCGTGCCAACTTCAAGATGCGATGAAAGGCCCTGGCACTCATCTGCAACTGCTGCATCGCCGACCTAAGTAGGCTCCTCCCCGCATCGTCGAGTCGACAATACTCTCTCACCTCACCTGGCCCCATGCCAGCGTTGCAGGCAAGATGCGTCCCAGCAAACCTCTTGCGTTGCCTCTCCCTAGCCCCCTCCACCCTTCTGCGGATCGACTCCGAGGCCTCCAAAGGTACATCACTAGCCAGCTTCTCATACTCCACCCTAGGTACCTCTACGTGGATGTCGATCCTATCCAATAGAGGGCCAGAGAGCCTCTTCTGATATCGGGTCACTATGGCCGACGAGCAGCTGCATTCCTTCACCGGGTCACCAAAATATCCACACGGACAAGGGTTCATAGCCCCAATGAGCATGAAGTTGGCGGGAAAGGTCATGGTGGTCTTGGCCCGACTGATGGTCACCACCCGATCCTCCATCGGCTGCCTCATCACCTCTAATACCCGATGTCCAAACTCCGGTAACTCGTCTAGAAATAATACCCCATGATGAGCCAGACTTATCTCCCCCGGCTTGGGCCAGCTCCCTCCCCCCACTAACCCAGCGTGGCTGATGGTGTGATGGGGAGACCGGAAAGGCCTCTGAATGATGAGTGGCGTCCCCTCTGGCAAAAGCCCCCTCACGCTATAGATCTTGGTCACCTCCAAGGCCTCATCGATACTCATGGTGGGAAGGATGGTAGGTAGAGCACGGGCCAGAAGCGTCTTCCCCGCACCAGGAGGACCACTCATCAAGACGTTGTGTCCCCCAGCAGCCGCCACCTCCAAGGCCCGCTTCACATGCTCCTGTCCTCGCACATCGGCGAAATCCATGGGGTAAACCGGCCCCCTCACAGCCAAAGCCTCAGGATCGGCCTCATAAGCCGGGATCTCTTCCAAACCGCTGAGATGACCCACTAACTGTGAAAGGCTCTCTACAGGGATGATCTCCAAACCACCAATGAGGGAGGCCTCCGGGGCATCGGAATGGGGTGCGAAGACCCGTTGAAAGCCCTCCTCCTTAGCCACGCTCACCATGGCCAAGATGCCATCGACATGACGCACGCTCCCATCTAATGAGAGTTCCCCGATGAATACAGAAGAAGAGATTGATGAGACCTGCTCTGAGGCCCACAGTATCCCCACAGCGATGGGAAGGTCGTAGGCTGGCCCCTGCTTTGGGAGGTCGGCAGGGGCTAGGTTCACGGTCAGCCGCCTCATGGGGAAACTGAAACCTGAATTCTTGATGGCCGCGCGGACCCGCTCCCGAGACTCCTGGACGGCCTTATCGGGGAGGCCAACGATGGTAAAAGCGGGCAGTCCAGGGGAGATATCCACCTCCACCTGGATGATGGCCCCCTCTAGCCCCACCACGGCACAACTCGTCACCTTGGCTAACATCTCAGGGAAAGTCTAGCATAAAGGGCAAGGGAGGGCAATAGAAAGAGCCCTCCTGCTGGAGTGGAAGTGATCCTCTCCCTTAGGAGGAGACATATTGTGGTCTTGACCGTGGAAGCAGGTTATGATACATGGTTCTGGGCAAGGAAAATTGCGAGAATCAAGCCCTCATCGTTCTTCGTTGCACCCTAGCATTAGGAGAAGGCATATCGGGGGACATGAGTTCAAAACTATCGATAAGAACCGTGGCTCTCTTATCTCTTGCCTGTCTACTCATAGGGGGTTTGGGAGTTCTGGTTTTCCAAGCCAGAGCAAACTCTCGGGCCGAGGTCGCTTGGCCGATGCTGTTTGTTGGCGATTGCGATGGGTTCAACATCCGCGCCAGAAACGTCATTGACCAAGAGGTGGATTGGAGTTGGAGGGTAGTTGCTCCGGGCGGCCCGTACCAGGGTGAGGGTACCATACCAGCAGGCGAATGGGGTAAAGATTCGATAGGCTGGGCCATGTTAGAACCACTTTGCGGAGAGTACCATATCTCTGCCCTGATCGAAATCGCGGCCACCCAAGAAAGCATTCGCGATAGTTTCAGTTGCCCTTGCCCAGCGCCAAGGGAAATCGCGACCCTGCCCACTCCAACCGTGACCCCCACCGAGACGCCTACACCCACTCCGACCCAGGAAGCGGTGGCATCTGCTTCGACAGATTCTGGGCTGCCCACGAGCGGAGGCTCAACACCGCTCACTCTATTGACGGAAGGTTGTTTGGCTATCCTCTTCACCTTCGTCTGTGCCGGGGCCCGTTGGGCAAGGATGAGAAAGAGAGGCTAGCGCTTGGGTGGATGGAGAGAGGGCAAATGAAGGCATAGTTCTTTGGTATCCAAGCGGTGTGCCCATGTGTCACATGGTCTAGATTTGCTCCAGGGAGGTTCGCCTAAGGCAAACGGCAAAACTAGGCGTCTGGCTATGGGGTGGCTTGGACAATAGTGTCCGTTTCTTGAGAAGGAGGGAGAGAATTGAAGAAGGGACTCTTGATAATCGCGCTACTGATGGCGCTAGTTGTGGCTGTGGTGTTGACTAGCGTGGCCTTGGCCGGCGGCGTGCGCTTCGATTTCCAAATCGAGCCAGGCTGCGTGGTGGAGATCTACCCCCTATGGGAGCCTGGGGAACGAGGGGGCATAGTCTTCAACCGCGGCAGGGCCAGTTGGGAAGACAATCCGCCCTTCATCACCCTGAACGGCGAGGCGTCGTACGACATCGATCTCTGGTGCCCAGGGATCGCCCCCACCTACCAAGGGACGATCCACGTCGCAAATATCGCCGCCGGTCAACAGGATATCTGGTTCCCGCTCCATGAAGCGGAGCTAGGTGTCTTCTACAAGGGATGGTGGGTAACCATAGACGCCGAAGAGCCCGAATACATCTGCAACGCGCTGGGGGCCGAATACGTCTGCCACTAGCTGGGTCCCTAAGACCCTATCCCTAAGACCCTTTGGGGCGGGAGGTAGGGGACTACCTAGACTTGCCTATCCCGCCCCCATCTGTTTCGCATTACCATCTAGCCCAAGCAACACCCCACCGCATACCCCGTGGAGATCCCTCCATACACCCCAGTGCACGAGAGGAATTGTGGTAAACTAACCCCTCGGTGGTTTTGGCTAACTGGATCGTAGGGCTCAAAGCGCGGATACTCGTCCATCAGACAAAGAGAAGCCTACCAGAAGGTTGTGCGAAACACAGCGGTTGAAGCCCGCTTCGATCAAGGAGCGACGTTCTTCAATGGAATGAACGCGGGTTGTATCTCCACTCTCCAGATGATAGACTTTTGTATCATGAAGGTGAGATTGTTCGCCACCTTGAGGCAGATCGCGGAGGCCAAAGAGGTGGAAGTGGATCTGGAAGCGGGCGAAACGGTACGTCACGCCCTGGAGAGGCTAGTTCAACTCCGCCCCAACTTGAAGGACCAGATATTCGACGAGGAGGGGGGACTCCAAAGATCGATCATCATCCTCCTTAGGGGGAGGAATATAAGGCTAGAAGAAGGGTTGGATACCGTCCTGGGAGAGGGTGACTATCTGGCTATCTTTCCCCCTGTGGCTGGTGGCGAGGGCTGACCCAAGACGTCAATTTAGAAAGTCAGGCGATGATCCCAAACTCCTTCGGTTTACTCTCCGGGACCACCCTGGATCGGAGCACTCGCGGAAGCCAAGAAGATAGATCCGCTCGCGGTCTTCAGGAGGCCTGCCTCATCCAAGGACGCCGGGAGCATAAACCCTTATCGCTGCCTCGCCTTCCACGGGGCATATGTACTCGCAGAAGCCACACCCGATGCAGAGCTCCGGCACTACCTGGGGGAGCATGACCATCATCCCCTCCTTCTCTGCCTCCACCACCTCGATGGCCCCTCCTACGGGGCACATGTCCCTGCAGATCATGCAAGATGTGCAGCGATCCCGATCAACCTTGGCGGTGCCGATGACCGCTTTTCTCTTCTCCTCGAGCGAGAGGGGAGGGATGGCCCCGCTGGGACAGACCTGGCCACAAGCGTTGCACGAGTAATCGCAATAGCCCAAGCGAGGCACGAGCATCGGTGTCCATACCCCTTCCAATCCCGCTTCAAACAGGGCCAGGTGTAGCGCAGAGGTTGGGCAGACCTTGATGCACCGGCCACAGCGCACACATTTGGTGAGGAATTCTTCCTCCTTGGGTCCCGGAGGACGAAGCTGATAGGAGTTCTTACCTTTTAGCAAACCCGTCTTCAGTAGGCTAGCCCCCACTACGCCAGTCGCCAAGGAAGCCAGGAGCTGACGGCGTGAGGGGTCATATTCGTAGCCCCAGCTCAGGCTCCATTCCCCACCGAAACTTATAGCCCCCACCGGGCAGCGGGCAAAGCAATCCAGGCACTGGATGCACTCGCCCGGGTCGCTGGTGGAATCTTCCTCGTTGATGGTTTCCATGGGGCATTCCGGGACGCATTGGTTGCACTGGACGCAGTTCTCCCCCACACGCCGTTTGAGCCAAGCGACCTTGGAGAGCAGCCCCAGAAATGCCCCCAGGGGGCAGAGGTAACGGCACCAGAAGCGCTTGGCTAGAAGGTTCAGGCCCAGGATGATCACAAGTGGCAGGGCAAGGATCGGATAGATGAGAGGTTGGCTTTCGGAAGAAGCGGCGATTGCTCCTTGGATGCCGGGATATACCGCGCCGGCCAGGGGGCGCAGAAGGATGGTTATCGGGTCCAAAAAGATGAGAGTGAGGTTAGCGAGGAGGGCAACGAAGATGATGATAAATAGCAGAAAATGTTTGGCTTGGCGGAGCCACTGGGGGATAGCCTTCCTGACATTGGGGCCGAAGAGGTCGAGGATCGTCCCCAGGGGGCAGAGCCAGCCGCACCAGAATCTCCCCAGGGCCAGGGTGGCCAGCACGGTGATGATGGCTGGGGCGAAGGTGGGAATCGCCCTCCTGGCCGCCAGCATCGTGCTCAGGCCCAGAAGCGGGTCGAGGCGAGCGAAGAGGTTGACGGGGATCGGCGACCCTCCTTCCCGCGTCGTTCTAACGAAGAGGTACAGGAATAGAGCTAGGGCCAAGTACTGGATAAGTTGACGCAAGCGTCGCAGCAGTTGCCATCTCCGTCGCACCTGCTTCCTTCGTTCTCGTTCTTCTTTTGTGATAGGCATGGGAACCCTCCTAGATTTTCAAGTGAAGGCAAGCGAGAGGCCCTAACCCAATGTACACACCCGGCTAGGGGCCTCAGCGGTCAAATCCAATCTTGTTGAGTGTGCAAGCCCCACGGGCAGGTCGCTACCATTGGTACATTCTGTACCATTCTCCTACAAGGCCCATTGGGCAGACCGCTATACAATTGGAACAGTCTGTTCCATTCTCCTGCCAAAACAGATAGCATTTTGCCACGTCCACAGGCCATCTCAAGATGCCCGTTCGGTTGGAAATCGAAGTCGGTTCGGGGGTGCGTTCTCCGAACTTGATGGCCCTGGCAGGGCATGCATGAGCGCACATATTGCAACCCTCGCACAATTTTTGTATCCCGAAATCAATCGGCTGGTCAGGCTTCTGGGGCAAATCGGTGAATACCTTGCAGATCCTCTGCTGAGGCCCGAACTCAGGGGTAACGAGTAGGCCCAGTCGCCCCAATTCCCCCAAACCAGCGTCAATGGCCAGAGGGATGCTCTGAGCTGTGTCGTTGCCGCTTGGCACGGCAGGATATCCCAGGCCGCGTATGTACTCAGCAAGCGACGATGCGACTTCGGCCATCCGGGAGTAGCCAAGAGCCGCAGCTGCACTGGCTTCAAACCCCGGCGACTGATTGATCCTCTTCCAGTCCATTTTGATCCCCAGTACTATGGCGTACTTGTAAGGGATGTCTAGTACACCATAAGCAGCGGTCTCTCCCTCGAAGTAGTGTGAATACACCCAGCGTTGTTCGAGTTCACAGATGCCAACCAGGTCTGCGCCGTAAAACCGAGCCACCTGCTTGATGCGCTCAGACATCTCTACCGGATCAGAAACAGGATATTGCTCGGGATTCACCGGGTCGTTCCAATCGTACAATCCGCCAACGCCCCCCAGATGTCCAAAATACCCACCATATTTGGGATGAAGGCTGCCCGCTGTGTCATCTACGTATATGGAACCTGCCACCAGAGCTCTTCCTTCGAGCATCTCTGACGCGGATTCGCGTCTCTTGCGAGGAGTGACATTGCTCAGCAGCTTTTTGTACTCCTCATCCCACACGGTTCTGGAAAACACAGTATTCTTCTGGTCAAAGCGCTCGACCGGTCCGACTAAGAACTGGCTATAAGTGGGGTTACTAACCCTCTCTATCTTGGGCAATTTCCGTGCATGTACCGCCGCCATGTGCTCTTTCAACGCTTCTGCGGTGTCGAATCTCTCTCCACACTCTAGGCATAGCCAGGCACCCTTTTGTTGCGCCAACGATACCGTAGGTATCGGGGCCGGCGTAGGGGTCGGCGGGCGTGGTGTGGGAGTGGGCAGAGCAGGTGTAGGTGTGGGCTTCGGGGCGCAAGCGGCAAGGGCCTCCGCCGCCCCCAAAGACAGGCCCAGGAAGGTCGCATAACGCAGGAACTCCCGTCGGTTTATCTTGCCCTGGCTTAGTTGTTCGTGCAGCGCAAAAATCCGTTTGTGCAGTTCCTGTTCCATCTTTTCCCCTCTATTCGATTCTGGAGACCATAGACGAACAGTTGATGAACCTTGGTCGACCCGGCCGTTGGGCATGAAGGGTTATCCAATTTGAAAACTGTCGAAGGCAGGTCATGAGCGATGTAGAAGTCTTTCATGAAGTGCACTTGAGGCTAAGCACAGCAAACCAGCTAGAATAATCAAGTACAACCCTGCTTGGAACCCAGTTCTTACCTGATAAGCCATTCTTATTGTATCTCCCTGTATAGGTATACCAAACCGCTTACACACCATGTAAATTCTCAACACAAGGCCCAAAGCAGCAAGCAGAGCAAAGATGCCCACGGCTCCCAGGGTGGCTGTCCCCTTCCCCCCTTTTAGGGTGCTCCCCACAAAGCAGAGGACAATGCATATTATTAAAATGCAAGTGAGGATGATCATCTCTGTGCTTCTTTTATAGCCCAAAAGCTCAGCAGCCGCACCAGAGATTCCATAGGGATAGACATTGGTGCCAGGTCTGCCCATAATGACTACCCTCCACCATGGAAGCAACATTGATGCGACCATCAAACATCCGGATACCAGTCCAAGGACATTGGCGGGAATTAATCGCTTCATGTTCTCCTCCCTTTCTACATCTTAACTCCAGGTTAATATTGAAAAACCATATTTGTACAAGACTATATCACTGTATCATCCGTGTAAACAGCCGTAGAAGCCGTTTCCGCCTTGTCAACCATGGTAACCGCTGCTGTATCCATCTCCGCCGTGACAGCCGCGAGACCAGCCGCCGAGATAGCCCAAACTTTTTGATGCGTGCAGTTGTTGGTGTTATGTGCCAGTAGCGGGGCGCAGCGACAGGCTTCCACTTTCCGGTGATCAGCTTCACAATCTCCATGGCTGCCAGAGACGCTGTGATCCAGACCATTGTGCAAATCTGGGCGTGGGGTAGCTCCCCCTCACACCAGCGGTCCATCCATTCCTCTCTCCATGCGCCCTCTGTCACGTAGTAATGGAGCACTCTCCTATACTCAGGGGTCTCCATGTACTCTTTTAGTTCGTCGTACGGAAGCCCAAATGGCATAGCCAAACACTCCTCTGCAGAGGGGCCATCGGGCAAGAAGGTGCAGGCCCGCCCCAGGGCTCCGACAGGATATGCCATCACCGCGGGCTTGCCCAGCCTTTTTGCAACCCTGAAAACCATGAGGCTCAGTGGCCAGTCATCCATTGCAGGCATGATGATGTCCACAGGCTCTATCAGTTCTTCGATTTCAGCGGGCTTCAAACCTCGCTCGTGTACCATAACTTTGGCTTCCGGGTTGATCTTGAGGATGGCTTCTTTTATGGAGACTGCTTTGTTTATGCCTATCGTATCGGTGAAGCAGGTTACCTGCCGGTTCATATTCGTGGGTCGATAGGTATCAGGGTCCATGAGCACGAAATGGCCAACACCACTCCTTGCCAGAACAATCGCCACAACCCCACCGATGCCGCCGCAACCAATGATCACCACTTTGGCTTCCCTTATCCGCTCCTGCTCCCTGGGCTCAAATATGCCAAGGTTCCTCTGGAAGAGCTCCTCATAACCCATACCACTTATACTCCCTTGGCCTTCAGCCGGCCCATCTCATGGCTAAAGGGCAAGCGAGAGGCCCCAACCTGATGGAGACACCCGGTTGGGGCCTCAAGCGCATCCTCCAAACTCATCCCCTTCCCGCTGTTATCTCTACTTCACCTAGGCCAGCCCCAACTCCTCGAGCTTAGCGTCGGTTGGCACGCCTTCTGTGTCCCAGCCGCGCTTCTCGTAGTAGAGCGGGAGCATCTCGGGGATGGGGCAGACGCTGCCAGCCGTGGGCTGCTTTTCTATCACTCCGTGGGGCGGGACCTCCACCGGCGGCGTTAGAGCCTTTTTCTCCTCCGCCGAGTAGATCTCGTTGGGCATCGGCTCCTCCTCCAGGCGAGGGGGCAGGCGGTCATCGTCCTTCGTCAGCCCCTCCCGGATGTTGAAGAGCTTCTCCAGGTTCCAGACCCTCTCCCCCACCTTCAGGAAGTCTTCAGCGGCGTAATCAATGCCCGTCGCTGCGGACAGCCCTTTAGCGTAATCCTCAGCCCCAAGCGCGAAGATGGTGAACACGCATTGATCCAACGAATCCAAGGCCGCAGTGGCGTGCTGGAAGACCAGCAGGAGGTCGGTCTTGTCGCCGTCCTTTGCCAGCCTGTATTCCGCCGTGGGCTCGGGGATATCGGGCGGCGAGAACCCACAGTAGCGGCCGATCACCTCCGCCGCTATCATGTAGGCGCGCAGGTGGCATGCCCCCCTGTTCGAGGTGGCGTAGGCAAGCCCGTGCGCCAGGGCGCCACGGGGGTCGTAGGCCGGGAACTCGAGGCCCTTCACGGACATCGAGAGCTCGGGGCGGCCGCACTTCTCCGCCAGCCTCATGGAACCCTCGGCCAGTTCGTCGCCCACACCCTCCCGGGCAGCGATCTTGCTGACGAGCTTGAGCATGGCTCGCTCATCACTGAAGGGGTTCTCCCCCTTTGCATACCCTACCTCGGAGAGGTCCAGGGCCCCCTTCTCGCATAACTCGAAGGCGCAGGCTATAGTGGCCCCGGTGGAGATGGTGTCGATTCCGAGATCGTTGCAGAGGTAGTTCGCCTCCGTTATGGCGAGCAGGTCGTGAATCCCGCAATCACCCCCGAGCGCCCAGGCGCCTTCGTAATCGGGGCCTTCACCCTCGCCTATGGTCACATAGTCCGGGCGCGGCTCCGGGATGCGCGATGGCCTGGCACAGTGGATGGGACAGGTGCGGCAGCACCCCCTCGCCGCGATGAGGGTCCTAGGCACCCCCTCGACCTCGCCTACCATCGCCTCCCCGCCAGCCTTGTTGGCCTCTACGGACATCCCCCACTGGAAGTTGCACGCTGGCAGGAGGCCTGCTCCGTTGATGGCGTTGTACAGGATCTGGGTGCCATAGGTCGGCAGGCCCGCTCCGGCCACGGGGTCGGCGCGGAGCTTATCAGTCTGCTCCCTGACGACGGCTGCAAATTCCCCCGGCTTGGCGATGGGGACATCAAGCGTCCCTCTGACGCCGATGGCTTTGAGGTTCTTCGACCCCATGACCGCGCCCCCGCCATCCCTCCCGCAGGCCCTGCCCAATCCCGGCCCATCCGCGTCGTTGATAATGCAGGCGATTTTCACCAGCTTCTCCCCTGCTGGGCCAATGCAGGCCACCTTTATCCCGCTCTTGCCGATCTCCTCCTTGATGGCGGCTGTGGTCTCATAGGTGCCTTTGCCCCACAGGCCTTTTGCGTCCTTGATCTCAGCCTTCCCGTCCTCGATCCAGAGGTAGACCGGGCCATCCGCGTTCCCCCTGAGGATTATGGCGTCGAAGCCGGCGTGCCTCAGCACGTCGCTCCAGTCCCCTCCGGAGTGGGAGTCGAAGATCAGCCCCCGGGTGTCCTTACCGGCCTTCGGACGGGCAAGGGGGGATTTCGATACGATGCAGTACCTTCCCGAACTGGGCACGCTCGTTCCGGTCAACGGGCCCGTGGCGAAAATGAGGACGTTTTCGGGGCCCAGCGGGTCCGTATCCGGGCCAACGGCGTCGTAGAGTATCTTGACCCCCAGCCCCCTGCCGCCGATGTAGTCTTTGTAGTCGGGACATACCTCGTCCAGGCCTCTGGTCTCGACCGTGCCGGCCGTTAGATCAACGTCGAGTACCTTGCCTGTCCAACCATAGAACGCTGGCGCAGGGACTGGCGTCGGTGTAGCGGTAGGTGCTAGCGGAGCAGATGTGGGTGTTGGCGGAGCAGGTGTGGGTGTTGGCGCCGGCGCGCAAGCGGCAAGAACCTCGGCCGCTCCTAGGGACAAGCCCAGGAGAGTGGCATAACGCATGAACTCCCGTCGGCCTATCTTGCCCTGGAGCAGTTGTTCCTGCAGCTCAGAAATCCGTTCATGCAGCTCTTGTTCCATCTCCTTTCCTCCTTCTAATTCTGGAGATTCTGGACAAACGAAAGCCGCTTTGAACATTCATAGAATCTACTCGATACGAACCACCTCCTCTCTCAAAGTTGCAGATCGTCCAAGCATACCAGTTACCCATTTCAAAATTAAAAAGGCGGCAACCCATCGGCCATCGCAGTAGCCGAAAGATCCGCCTCCTTTGCAAACACGGCGGGCATGGGGATTGCTCCCCACACCTTATCGTTCATCGTTCCCCGGGGGAACCGATGAATCGGAGGTCTCCTTACCTAGTTTGGAGTAAAGGAGGGAAGTTCCCTACTCCGATTCCATCTTATACCCTCCTCCATAAGATGTCATGAGCGATAATGCGCAATTCATATAGGCAAAAACGCTTGTTCGGGCCACCCATCTACCCTACGTCTTCGCGTCGATAGCCCATAGCTCGTCCTAGAGCTCGCGACGTAGAGTTCCTTTAAGTCTTTCCTGAAGATAAACGCCACTGCTCGAAGCCTATGCCTCCTCAAAAGATTGGCTACTTCAAGGCTCCTTCCACCAAGGCCAAGCACTTTTTAAGGTTCCGTCTCGCCTTGCCCGGCCACCAGGCTTGAAGGGCAAAGGGGCTTACTTCCAGGATGATCGGGCCCCCATAGCCATCCTCCTTCAGGCGGTGCAGGAGGGTCCCCAAGGGCAGGTATCCATCCCCGGGCATCTGGTGGTGCTGGAAGAAGGTCTGAAGATAAGACCAGCCTAGAATCGGCTTCTTATGGCGTAGGTCGCTGAGATGGATATTCGCTAGGCGAGGCTTGAGGATCTCGTAGGCTTCGATAAGGTCGTAGCCAAATGTGCCGGCATGGGCCGTATCTAGAGTCAGATAGAGATCGTGCTTTTGGGCGAAATCCCTCAACTCGTGCAGGTCGCCGAGGAGATAGCCTCTATCCTCCTCACCGAAGAGGGCTCGGTTCTCCAGACTGAGGAGTAGATCCTCTCTACGAGCCCCTAAGATCGCTTCCAAGTTCTGCGAGCCTCCCCCTTCTAGACTCGTAACCCTGGGAGCATGGATGACTAACATGCGGCAGCCCATCTCCCTCCCTAGATGAACCATCTTGGGCAGTATCTCTCCCAGGTTCAAACCTTGGGGGCCCGAGAACATGGGTGGGTGCAAGCCATAGACGGGGAGGTCATACTCTTGCGACAACTCCCTTACGTAACGACCGCCCCGCCACCTCACCTCGGGGCCCATAGCCAACTCCATGCCGGAGAAACCCAACTCCTTGGCCAGGCGGAAGGTGTAGCGCAAGGGGTAAAGGTATAGGGAGGCAGCGGAAAGTCCTATCTTCATCATCTCTCCGTCACCACCCAATACCTTTCCCCATCGGTCACCACCTCGATGGTGCCTTCCTCATCGGTGCGCAAGGTGGTAAGGCCCGAGAGTTTAGCCAACGTCTCGGGGGCCGGATGGCCGAACGTGTTTTCGCCCACGGAGATGATGACCAGTTGAGGGCTCACCTCTCGCAAGAAACGAGGGGTCAAAGAGGCCGCCGCCCCATGATGGGGCGCTTTGAGCACCAGGCTCCTCAGGGGCTGTCCAGAGGCCAAGAGGGCCGTTTCCCCTTCCTCCTCTATATCCCCCGTCAAAAGTAAAGAGGCTTGCCCCATGGTCACCTTGAGGACCACCGAGTTGTTGTTGACATCGGATCCCGTTCCCCGGAGCAACCCTGGGGGCGGATGGAAGACCTCGATCCGCACCCCGTCCCCCAACTCCACCTGCATCCCGGCCTCCGCTTTCCGATAGGGTATCTCCTTCGCCTCAACCAGTTCCCAGAAGCGCTGGCAGGCTTCAATAGCGCACTCTTCTCCCGAATCGAGGATTTGCCCCACTCTGTACCGCTCCAACACCCCTACTAGACCGACCAGATGATCCTCTTGGGGGTGGGTTAGGACTACCAGGTCCAAGGAACGATCCCAGAAAGGTAGCCGCTCTCCCAGGGCGAAGGTGACGGCCGCAGGGCTGGGGCCGCCATCTATTAGGATTTGGTGACCGCTGGGGCTCTCTATGAGGATGGAATCGCCCTGGCCCACATCCAGGAAAGAGACGCGCAGCCGCCCATCAGGAAGGGTGAAGAGGGCGAGCCAAACGAGTAAGGCGACGATAGTTAAGGTGCCAAGGACCGCCGCTATAGGTAAACGCTTAGCCAGCGGCTTCTCAGATCTCCGCTCCGAAAATGAACTCCCCTTTACCATCCAAAGGGCTATCAATACCCCATAAAAGAGCCCGGCCAAGCCGAGGCTGAACCCCTCTATATCTACCACGGCCCAAGGCCAGCCGGCTGTCCTTCGCACCACAAAAACGGTCCAGGCTAGGGGTAGCCAAGCGGCCCAAGCCACAACCTGCCCCAAAGATTGAACGATAAGCCCCAGGATGGTGGCCACCCCTCCCAGTATCATAACCCCCGCTTGGGCGGGCCCGATAAGAGTGTTGGAGAGGAGGGAGACGAGGGAGAACTGGCGGAATTTGTGGAGGATGATGGGGAGAACCCATAACTGGGCCGCTAACGTGACGATGATCGCCTCGCTCAGCAGTTTCCAGCCCGTGGAGAAGGCTGGCGATGGCCACCAGACCAGACGTTTATCTAACCACTCATGCACGGGTGGTACATACAGGATCAAGCCCAGGGTAGCCGCGAAGGAGAGTTGGAACCCCAGGTCCCAGGGGGTGAAGGGGTTGAGGAGGGTCATGAGAAAGGCTGCAACTGCCAGAGAGATGAGGGCGTGGGCTTGGCGACCCAGGTGGATAGCCATGATATAGAGGCCTCCCATGATGGCTGCCCGCACCACCGGAGGATCGGCTCCCACAAATAGGGTGTAGAAGGCGATGCCGCCCAGGGCTGGGTAGAGGGAACGATGTTTGCCCAGCAACCTCTTCCCCAACTGAGAGAGGAGCCCGGCTACGATAGCGATGTTGAAGCCGGAGATGACGATGATATGGCTGGTCTGCGTGCGATTGAAGTCGTCCCAGAGATCCTTCGGGATCTCGGAATCCCGGCCCAAGAGGATGCCGGAGAGCAACGAAGCCTCTGGGTCAGGCAAGAGAGCCCGGATAGTGGCCTGGGCCCTGTCTTTCAGGGTGTAGAGAGCAGTATAGAAAGGGTGGCCTTGGTCCTGAGCCAGGCGATCTATCTGGGGATAAAAAAGCAGCGTGTAGATGCCTTGTCGAGCCAGGTAATCCTTGTAGGAGAAATCCTCGAACTCCGGAGGCGTCTCCAACTCCCCCTTGATCTGCAAGAGGTCGCCATAACCATAGCCGGGATAGCGACGGGTGTGGACTAGAACCAAACCCTGGACCTCACGCCACCGCCCCTCGACCTTTAGCCTCTTCGCCTCCAAGCGGAGTTTGACCCATCGGTCACGGAGATCCGGCTCCGCGACCACCACCCCTTCCAAGGTAACGGCATGGCCATTATAGTAAGCCAGGGTGGTTTCGTCGAAGTGGGGAAGGGCTACGATATACCGAAATGCCCCCAGGAAAAGGGAGAGGAGGCAGAGAACGATCAGCCTGAGGCGAGCCTCCCGCCACCCCAGGAGAAGGGAGAGCGAAGAGAGGAAGAACGCCACCCCTAGCGCCCCAGGGGGAGGAAAGAGAAAGGAGGCGAGCCAGATGCCCGCCAGCCATGCGCAACCCAGATATAATAGGGTCACCTGCACCCCCTCAAGGCACGAAGATTAACTCCTTTATCTCTTCGAAGGTGACCTCGCCGATGCCCTGAACGTTCTTGATATCCTCGATGGCACTAAAGGGGCCGTTGGCCTCTCGATAATCCACGATCCGCTGGGACAAGACCTCCCCGATGCCGGGGAGACTCTCCAGTTCCGCAGCGGTGGCGGTATTGATATTGATCTTCCCTCCGGCTTGACCCCCGGAAGAGCCAGAAGGTGGGGGCAGGGGAGGATTCTCCTCGCCCACCTGGGGGACATATATCTGCTCCTCATCGTATACCCTTTTAGCCAGGTTAACCCGCGCCAAGTCCGCCTCCTCGGTGGGTCCTCCAGCGCTCTCCAGGGCATCCTCCACCCGGCTTCCCTGGGGCAGGAAGTAGACCCCGGGGGTCATCACCGCTCCCACCACGTAGACCCCTATCTCCGCTGGGGTAGAAGCCTGAGTGGGCTCGATGATCTCGATGGGAGAAGGCCGGGGCCAGCGCAGGTAGAAGAGAGCGCCACCAACGATGATAGAAGAAAGCAAGAGCAAAGAGATATAGGTGCCATATCTCTCCAGCCAATTGGAGGCCTCGCTCGTATCAGCCATCGTCACCACCCACGCCCTGGCGGGCTCCTATTTATAAACCCACACCCCGTCCTTCTGGATCAATTCCCCATCCAGACAGATCTCCCCTCCATATCGGAGGTCCTTGATCATATCCCAATGGATGGCCGATTCGTTCTTCCCGCCGGTCTCTTTATACGAGTCTCCCAGGGCCAAATGAACGGTGCCCCCTATCTTCTCATCGAAGAGGATATTCTTCACGAACCTGTCGATGGCGAAGTTATTGCCGATCCCCAACTCCCCGATCCGTTTGGCCCCTTCGTCGGTGGCCAACATCTCCAAGAGGAACTCTTCACCCTTGGTGGCCTTGGCCTTCACCACCTCCCCATCCTCAAACCATAACTCTACCCCATCCACCTCTCGGCCGCCACCAAACTGACCCGCATATATCGCCGGATAGGTGTATTTGATGTGGCCTTGGACGCTATTCTCAAGGGGGGCGGTAAAGATCTCCCCATCGGGCATATTCATCTTCCCATCAGCGCTTACCACCGTCCTCCCCTCGATCTTCATGGTGATATGGGTGTCCTCCGCCTTGATGGTCACCTCTCGCCCCTTCTGGAAGAGTTCTGTTATCTCCTCCTGCTGTTGGGATAGTTTCCTCCAGTCGATATCCACCGCGCGGTAGTAGAAATCCTCGAATTCGGAAAGGGACATGTCCGCCTCTTGAGCCACGGCTTCGGTGGGAAATACCGTGACGACCCAACGGGTGTTTCTCACCCTCTCCCTCTGTATGGGCTTGAGCACCTTGGAGCGCCGGCCCACCTTTCGAGGGTCAACGCTGGTGAGGCGTCTGGTGTTGCTATAGGCCCTTAGACCGAGCCAGACATCGGTATGCTCTATCTGATACATATTGAGGGAAGGAAACTTATCTAGTTGGCTATCATCTGCCTCCTGGAAGAAGATCTCGTCTATCTCCTCGAAACGGATATCACAGATGATCTCCTTCGGCTTCCTCCTCACCACCTCCCGATAGACGGCCAGGAAGAGGGGCTTCGCCCCTTCGTAGGCGTAGATCTCGACTACTTCGTCCTCCTTGACCTCCGTGGAGTAATCGACCAAGATCTCGGCCACTTTGGCGATCCTAGGGTCTCTCATCTTCACCTCCTTTCCCCCTCCCCGCCTCGACTGTAGCGGGGATGGGCAGCGGCGGCTCCAGGTGGATCAACACCTGGTCCACATTATCTAGACGCTCCTTTAGCCGTCTCTCCAATCGAATCGATACTTCGTGGGCCTGGCCAATGGGGAGGTTCTGAGATAAGAGGCAGTTCAAGGAGACGAAGAGTTTCTCTCCCGACCGTCTGACGGAGACCTCTCGGCACTCCTTAAGATCCCCCATCTCCCTCACCGCCTTCTCCGCCTCCCGAGCCACGAGTTCCTCATCCCCCCAAACCTCACCTCCCTCCAAGGCCTCCATAGGCTCCAGATGTACATAGACCTCGGCGATCTCCGGCATCTCCTCTCGCATCTGGCCCTCCAGCCTACTGGCCAGATCGTGGGCCTCCTCGAGTCGCCAGGTCTCATCCACCTCCAGATGAAGGTCCACCAAGATGGATCCCGCTATCCGGTGAACCCTGATCTCATGTATCCTAGCACCCATGCTCCGTGCTAAGGACCTGATCCGCTCGCCGATAGGCTCCTCCGGCTTGGGCCATCGGGGCTCTACATGGACGACTACATCTTGGACGCCTGGAAGTTCCCTCACCACCTTTTCCTCGACCTCGTCAGCGATGGCGTGAGCGCGATCCACAAGGGTCTCCGGGGCCACATGGATATGGAGATCTATATGGATATCGTCCTCCGGTCCTCGGCTACGGATGCGATGGCAACTCTCCACCCCCTCCACCCCCATCACCAACCGCCCTATCTCCCTCTCGCTCACCATGGCCCGATCCATCAATATGGCCGAGGAGGATCTTATGATGTCTATACCGATTTTGGCGATGACCCCCGCTATACCCAAGGCTAGCAGGGCATCTACGATGGGATAGCCCAATCGCACCAAGATCAGACCGACGATCACGGAAAGGGAGACGTATATATCGGCAGCGGTGTGAGACGCATCCGCCAGAAGGAACTCGCTCTTCAGTTCCCGACCCCGACGACGCTCGTAGACCACAGTGAAGAGGTGCACACCGATGCTGAAGATTAGGGCCGCGAAACTCCAAAGGTTGATCCGGGGAACAGCAGGGGAGGATAACCTATCGATGACACTTCGCACCAACTCTACACAGGTGACGAAGAGCAAGGCCGAGACGGAGATGGCAGCCAGGGTCTCGAATTTGCGATGGCCGTAGGGGTGATCCTCATCTGGAGGGCGGGCAGCAAAAGAGATGCCCACCAAGCCGATGACGTTGGAGGCAGAATCGAAGAGAGAATCGAAGCCATCGGCTATGATGCTCAAAGAGCCGGTGAGATACCCCACCACTATCTTGGCCAGAGTAGCCAAGAGGTTCAGGCCCAAAGTGATCCAGAGAACTCGCCTGATGGCTCCGATTCTAGTCATGAATTCAGGAAGCGGCTTTCTTGACCTTTGTCAGCTCGGTGAGCCCTTCAAAGAGATTGATAGGTACCGGGAAGATGATGGTGGAGTTCTGCTCCACGCCGATCTCCGTCAGGGTTTGAAGGTAGCGCAACTGCATGGCTGCTGGCTCCACAGCGAGGATCTGGGCCGCGTCCGAGAGCCGCTGGGCCGCCAAGTGCTCCCCCTCAGCGTGGATGATCTTGGCTCGCTTCTCCCGCTCCGCCTCCGCCTGGCGAGCCATGGCCCGCTGCATGGTAGGCGGTAACTCCACGTCCTTCACCTCCACCTGGGAAACCTTGATGCCCCAGGTCTCAGTCGCCTCGTCGATTATATGCTGTACCGTCTGGTTGATTTTGTCGCGGTGGGCCAACAGTTCGTCCAGTTCCGACTGGCCCAAGACGCTCCTCAGAGTGGTCTGAGCGATCTGCCAAGTGACCCGGCGGTAATCCTCCACCTGGACGATGGCGTTCGCGGGGTCTATCACCCGGTAGAAGACCACGGCGTCAACCTTAACGGTGACGTTGTCCCTGGTGATCGCCTCCTGGGAGGGGATGTCCAAGGTTACCACCCGTAGATCCACCTTCACCATCCGATCCATCATGGGGATGATGAAAAAGAGCCCCGGCCCCTTGGCCCCTACGAGGCGGCCCAAGCGAAAGATCACCCCTCGCTCGTACTCCTGGACGATCTTGACGGCCGAGCCCAGGATGGCCACCAGCATCACGATCAGCACCAAGATGAGCGAGCCTAAGCCGGTAATGAGTTCTATTAACCCTTCCACCTTTCTACCTCCTTATTTTTTCTTTACTTTCAGTTGGAACCCATCCACCCCTATCACTTCAACTTGCTCCCCCTTTCGAACCCCCTCCCCTTCAGCGATGGCGTTCCACCATTCGCCTCGTAGGAAGACGCTCCCTGTAGGATCTAAATCTGTACGGGCTACAGCGGCAGTCCCGACGAGCGCTTCTCGACCGGTAACAGCCCGCCGCATTCGGGCTTGCACCGCCTTGGCCACGGCGAAAGCGAAAAAGCCCCCTGAGCCCAAACCCACCCCCACCACCAAACTTGTAGAGACGCGGGCGAAAGGAGACTGGAAAAGGATGATAGAGCCAAAGATAAAGGAGATGATCCCTCCCACGGTGAGGAGGCCATGGGTGGGGGCCTTGATATCGGCTACGAAGAGGATGAAAGCCAAGGCGATAAAGAGAAACCCGGTATAGTTAACGTTGAGGACTCCCAGAGCGTATAGAGATAGGAGGATGCATATAGCCCCTACTATGCCCGCCAGAGATACGCCAGGACTGGAGAGTTCGAAGATGAGGCCGTTTATCCCTAAGGTCATGAGAATGAAGGCGATATTGGGATCGGTGATGGTGTGCAAGAAACTCTCGATGGGGTTCATGGGGATCCGCTCCACCCTGGCCCCTGTCGTCTCCAGGGTCACCGTCTGACCTTGGAGTTCGACCTCGAACCCGTCTAACTCTTGGAGCAAGGTATCGAGGGTAGGTACCACGAAATCTACAACTCCCAGTTCTAGCGCCTCTTGATCCGTAGCCGCAACCGCCTCTCGCACCGCCTTCTCAGCCCATTCCGCCGCCGCCTCCCCGCGCCGCTCGGTCAACCCCTTAATCAAGGAGACCAAGATGTTTATGGCCTTGGCTTGCTCCGTCTCGGGCAGTTCTTCGCCCTGGCCCGAAACCGGGCTGGCAGCGCCGATGCTCGTCTGCGGAGCCATGGCCGCCACGTGAGCCGCCAAGACGACGAAAGTCCCCGCCGAGGCCGCCTGGGCCCGCTGGGGGTAAACATAGACCACGATGGGAACCCGCGAGATGGCCATCCGCTGCACTACCCCCTCCATCACCGAGACCGAGCCACCAGGGGTGTTCAGTTCGATGACGAGGGCCTCCGCCCCATCGGCCTCGGCCATCTCGATCCCCCGCTCCATATAACTAGCCACGACGGGGGTAATGGCCCCTTTTACGGTCAGAAGGTCTACATGAGCCTCCCCCTGGGCCGTCGCCTGGCCCACAAGAGAGTAGAGAAGAGAGGTTAATATGAACGCCCGTCTCAGAAGTCGCATCTTTTCACCTAATCTTTGGCCTGCTCCGGCGTGGAGACGGTGGCAGATGGTGGATCTAAGGCTCATTTTCCTTCCTAACGCCTGATGGTTCCAATTCTGGAAACCACCGCGCCTCTTCCTTCCCAGCGAAGGAGTATCCTAAGCCATAGTGAGTGATGATCACCACTGGTAGGCAAACGTTATGTTGGTGAATGCTCCGGCGGTGCCACAGTCGGCAAAGTGAACTATCTTCTCGTTAGATCTTGGTGTAGGGTCAGAAGGACTCTGTACCAGCTGTATGTGGAAGTCAATCGGAGCATAGTAGTGCTCTGGGCCGAGCGGTGAGAACCCTACCTCTCCGTCAGGCTCTGCTTCCCCTGTGATCTTGTGATCGGTGAAGTCAACCCATTGCAGGCGGACGGTAGCACCGTTGACAGGTTCACCGCCTGCACCCACTACTTTGACCCTGAAGTAGACAGTGGCACAGTTAGGTGCGGTTTGCATACTCCCTTCTTCATACATGAACTCAGGAGTAGGCGTCTCTGTAGGCGTGGGAGTGAAGGTAGCCGTAGGGGTCAGGGTTGACGTAGGCGTGAGTGTGGCTGTAGGCGTCGACGTTGCTGTGTGCGTGGGGGTGACCGAAGGAGTAGGTGTGGTCACCTCAAACCCTTGAGGCGGTATCAGCAGTTCTTCTCCGGGGGAGATTACGCTGCAATCGGAAAGGGCATTGAAGATGCAGAGGGCCTCTGCGGTAGTTTCGTATTGCCTCGCGATAGAGGCCAATGTATCCCCTGGTTGCACGACGTAGGTGGTCGGCACCGATGTCGGCGTAGGCGTAGGCGTGGCCGTGACGGTCGGGGTAGGACTTGGCTCCCCCGCCTGGGCTGTCATGGTCGCAATGAAATCTTGTGCCGCTTGGGTCTGAATCACGGAGACGTCAAGCGTGGGCGCTGGTGTTGGCAACACGCCTGGTCGAGCACAAGCGGCGATGAGTAGAGTCAAAATCCCCGTAGCGAGAAATTTTCTCATTTGGCCCTCCTATGGTCTCTCACGCTATCTCGGCCACACCCTCACATTCCTCTCACCCTGCCGAAGAAGAGCTGAGCGACAGGCCGGTGATGGGCCTGGCAGTCTGGCCAAGAGCAAATGTGCACTGGACCGCCTCGTTCACCTTTTTCCCGCGACCTCAGCAACGCTTGTATCAATTGGCAGCGAGCAACGTCTCCAGCACCGGGGCGGCAATGGGCCAATGTCCCCTGTTCACCAGCCACTTTTTTTCGTTGCGTAGCGCAAGGTAGAACTCGTGAGAAGCTTCCTGCAAGGTGTGATGCTGCTCATAGTGCGTCAGGATCGAATTCACGGTTGCTACGTAGAACTGAAGAGGATCCACCTGCGCGCACCGTTTTGCACACTCTTCCTCATCTACCCCCCACTTCGCCCGCAGCCGGCCTATGAGCTCCTCCGTCTCGGAAGCCAGCTGTTCTGGAACGCCGTCGACCTTCTCGGTGATCTGCAAGACTGGTGCGGGTGAGCGGAGTGAATAGACCGTCTCACCAGGAACAGAGGTTGCCTCCAGCGAGCCGCCGAACGTGAAGAATGAGACCTTCTTGTCCCGGCGGTCGCCCAACACCACCCATCCGGGACAGACCTGTATCGATCCTCTAATGGGCAGTTCTGTGGGTGAGTCTATCCATAGTTTGGCCCACCTTGTTTCTTCGTGTTCATCGCGGAGCCAGTGGAGCCATAGGCGCATCCACTGGGGATCAAAGTGCTTTCCAGTCGGTTGCGCGCGGATGGCCACAAGCAACCCGGTATAACCGGG
>Ga0209979_1000112_pt1 | contig 134267 bp, 110 predicted proteins | sample AnhtaG_FD_183114 | JGI IMG/M metagenome (GOLD analysis project Ga0209979, IMG submission 183114) | Deep subsurface microbial communities from Anholt, Denmark to uncover new lineages of life (NeLLi) - Anholt_01485 metaG (SPAdes) (version 2) | ecosystem: Environmental > Aquatic > Marine >...
GCACTTTAAGGGGAAAAACTCATATCCGAGGTAAAATTTTAGTACAGACAGTTAGGAAACTGAAAAGAGACTGAAAATTTTTATTGAAAACTCAAAAAATAGGGTGAAAAAAAATTAGGCGGTGGATTTTGGTGTTAGTTGGTTAGTTGACAAATAGCACAACATCGTGGACTATTTCTACTTTTTTGGTATTTCATATTTGAATTCCTGAACAACTTCATTGAAGAGAAAAACTCTTAAACATTCAACCTTAAACCAGTTTCTACTCTTGCCTTAAACATTAAACATTCGACCTTAAACCAAAATGATAATATAAAAAGGTCCTCAATGCACCTTAAACAAGGCTATTTTTTGTCCAAACAATGGGGAGAGGCTCAGGTTCTAATTAAAAATTCAAACACCAATTTCGTGCTTCGGGTTTTTTATCCTTTGAATCTTGAAAAGAGTAAGTGTGCCAATAATCCAGCAACCGGTGGGAAAAAAAATGTACAAGCAAGGCGGACAAATGTAAATTTCCAGCCTAATATTCCGATTTCCAAGGGCAACCGTGAAAAAGCCAACAACGACCAGCCTGTGAGAAAAGCCACCATTGTCCCCACTCCAGCCCCTGCATGCAATAGCCCGGCTACAAGAGGCAAGCTGACATAGGGGCCGCCAGGAGTAAAGCCTCCTGCAAGAGTACCGATGAATATTCCACGTATTCCGGACTCCTCCCCTATCCATTTCGATAACAATTCATGGGGCAGGAGGACTTGAACCATGCCTGCCAATATGAAAGCAAAGACTAAGAGGGGAAGTACTCTAATCGTCATATCCCACGCGGATTTTAATCCCTGAATGTGCTGGCCTTCTCCTTTAGAGTATCCGATGAAAAGGAGAATAATCGCAAGAACAGCCATTATGACAGTTGGAATCAACATGTTTAAATCCCTCCTCTTTTTATTCATTTTACTTTTTTGGGCTCTGAGGTTGACCTAGAAGCTAAAAATCTGATTCATTATATAAAAATTCTCCCAGAGTGACAAATAAATTCTCTATCCCTACATAATTTAGATAAAAGCCGTAATTAACCTGGATTGAAATCAAGGGACACGTTACCGATTACAGAAAATCGGTACATATCCCTGATTTCAATAGCAATCCGTGAAATTCTTCTATATATCAAACTAATAGTTGTTTATAATTATTCTCACAGATATGTTTAAAAACAAGTTTTCTATTTTCTTGTTTTTGCTTGAAGTTATTGCTTTATCTTTATATATCTGGCAGCAAATCATTCTCACTGTGCTGATCAATAGCCATAAACCTCTTTATCTTTTCATTTTAAGTTTCGTGCTTCTGACAATATCTCTTGGAGCTATCATCTGCTGGATTTTGATTTTTTATACCCGTTTTTTAACATCAAAAACGCATGAGAATCCCTTAGTATTAGGCAAATCAATAATTATCACTCTTTCTCCATTTGTTCTTCTCTATCTCAGTCTGCTCCAGTATGTAGTTTTTTTAAAGGATATCCGTTCTGCTCTTCCAGTTATATCCTGCTTGGGATTCTTTTACCTGCATTTTCTATTCTTATTTCAATTAAAGAAGCAATATCCTTCAAAGATTTTTTTAAGCAAAACCTGGGGAGTATTCAGAATAGACGGCCTTAACCAAAGACAGACCTCAATCTTTGTGTTTGTTGTATCCATCTTTATATATTGGTTTTTTGCCTCAGGCTTTCTATTTTCGCCATTTCCAATAACAGGAGATGAACCTCATTATCTCATCATAACCAAAAGCATGCTCTCTGATGGAGATATCAACCTCTGGAACAATTACCAAAACAAAGACTATCTTGAATTTTATCCTGGCGAATTGGATTCGCATGCCCGTCCCGGGAGGAAAAGCCTCAAACATCAATATTCCAGGCACATGCCCGGTCTTCCCGTATTACTTCTCCCTTCGTATTTTATTGGTACAAACATAGGAAAATTTATTTCTTCCCTTACAAAAAATCGTATTCATGAGAAGGAAACATTAATATTCATGGTTCGGCTCTTTATGTGCATATTTACAGCTCTATTGAGTTGGATCTTTTTTTTATTGGTTCAGGATCTTTTAAAAAATCGAAAGTCCTCTCTATTATCATGGCTAATCTTCAGCTTTTCCACACCCCTCCTATTCTACTCTCACATGATTTATCCCGAAGTGCCTGCAGCTTTGATAGTGATTTTAATCTTTTGGCGGATAATAAAAAAACAGGAATTTACCTCTCTTAGTTCAGGAATGATTGGAGCAGGTATCGCTCTCTTGCCATGGCTCGGAGTAAAATATAGCGTACTTGCCCTGGGGATCCTTTGTCTATTTCTCTTTTCCTACATAAAATCTAAGAAGGTAAAACTAACAAACATTCTTTGCACTATCTCTCCTCTAATACTCTCATTTTTGCTTTTTCTCTTTTATCTCCAATCAATATACGGCACGCTCTCTCCTTTATCAATCTATGAAGGAACAGCGGAAAACAATGGTTTTATGATTTCAAAATTTTTTCATCTAAACCTTGTTGAGTTTTTCCGATGCGGCTTAGGCTATCTTTTTGACCAAAGAGCCGGCATTCTTGCTTATACACCTGTTTATATTTTTTTCATTCCAGGTGTTTTTTTGATGTTAAAAAAAAAGAAGAAAGAGACGTTCTCTCTTCTTTTCATTTTTTCACTCTATTGGGCTTTTTGTTCGTTGAGTTATTATTGGGGCGGCTATTGCCCTCCTGGTAGAACTTTGCTCCCAGTTCTTTGGATTATGGCACTGCTTATGGCATATGCTTTTGCCAAAAACAGAAACAGAAAATCTATCATCATTACAAAAATCCTTATTTTATTAAGCTTTCTAATGACTCTAATTTTCGTCAACAATCCAAAGCTTCTTTATCACGAAAACCTTTCTTTTTCCTGGAGCCAAAACGGGATATTCAGCAATTTTTTAACATCGATAAGCAATTTCTTCATAGACTTTAAAAAAGTTGTTCCTACCTTAGCTAGTAAAGAAAATTTTTCTTGGATTCCTCTAATCCTCTGGATTTTTGTGGCTACTGCAATCACATTCATCTTTCTGAATAAGAAAAAAACTAGAGGTCAGATAAAGTCAGTTGTAAAGATAAATACTCATCTGACCTATGTGCTAATATTATCCATGTCTGTAATTACATATATGTTCTTTAATATTCATCTTCATGATAAACATTTTTATAAAAACAGAACCTATCAGCTTTACTTTCAGGATGAAAATAACTATGGGAAAGAATTAGACGGGTTCTGGACAAAAGGGAAAAGCACAACAGAAGTATTGGTGAAAAGTCCTGGAAAGGCTTCCGAGATCAGCTTGAGTCTATCAAGTCGCGTTGGAGGAAAAACAATAATTCAAGTTGGAAGATTAAAAAGAACTATCAACCTAAATAAAGGCAATAGGTTTAAAAAAACAGTTGCTTTTCCTTCTCCTGTAGGGTTTCCCTGGAAAGGAGAGTATCTGTATTATATTAAGATTAAAGAAGATAAAGGTTTTATCCCGAATAAACTTGACAACAGAACAAAAGACAACCGGTTCCTTGGAGTATTTATTCAGACAGAAGTCAATTGACATCAAACTTCATTCCTTAAGGCTTTTGAACCACACAAGCAATCAGATAGCCATGAGGCCTTAAAAAAAGATATTTTTTATACAGATAGGCAAAAGGCGAAATAAGAGGGGCTGTAAGAACAGTTGCTTTCGGCCAGTTTACATGAATGAACAGATCTGCCATGCGGAGTGCTCCTGGCATAAAAAGTATCCCGGTTCTGTCAAGAATCCGAAAGCCAACCTCCCTTAACATACGCTCTAACATCCTCATACTGAAAGACTTTTCATATCCATAAGCATAGAGGCCGAGCCGGTAGAGAAAAGAGACCATCGCAGGCCGGAGGAACGGGTCATACTTATTCGGTACACCTATTATTGCAATACCACCTTTTCGCAGGACACGAAAACATTCCTTTAGGGCATGAAAAGATTCACGAAAATGCTCGATTGTTCCCATACTGTATATGCAGTCAAAGGACTCATCTGTAAAAGCTATATAACGTAAGTCAGAAACAATAATGCCGTACTTTTCTTTAGAATGCCTAAAAAGTTTTTTCGCCTCCTGGACAATAGGAAAGGAAATATCAAGTCCATAGACTTCAGCTCCTTGATCTGCTGCCCATTTCAAGATTTGTGTATTTTTTGCCTCATCCCAAAGATCTGTCTTAAAAAGTTTTTTCCCACGAAGATTGGGGAAATACTTATCGAAGAGAATCCGCTCGCACTCAAAATAGTATCGGGTAGAAGGAGCATTAAAAAATGAAGGCATGGATTGGCCTGTCCAATCCCAAAAAGAGCGGAAATTTGAATCAGAAGATTTATTTTTATGTTCTAACTGATATTTTTCCATCACCATTATCTTTAATCATACCTTTCCAAAAGTATTTTTTATACCCTAAAATATTCCAATATCCTCCTTCCCCAAGTTTTTCTAACCCCATTCTTTCACCCTGGCTCTGGGGAGACAAATTCCAGGACGCGAACATACAGATAAGACGATAATAACCCAACTCTTTCAAAGCATATCGCATGAGATATCCTGAATATGAATAAACACCTTTTCGTCGATAGTCAGGTAATGTAAAGGCTTCATCTGTATAGATTTCCCCTGGATATAGGATGATAGTTCGATGCAAATACGGCAGATAGAGGGAACGGACAAAAATCCACCGGATATGAATCGGTTTCTGTCCGCTCCATCCCAAAAAGCATATGTGTCCCTCTTTTATCCTTTTCCGAATTAGAGAAAGATCATAAAAACCAGGGCGCAATTTTATCAAGTGGGGAAAATCTTTTTCTTTAACTTGCTCCAATCGGAAAGGGATCTGACAAGAATAAAGGAGAACAGGATCATTAATAGGCTGGGAATAAAAAATATAACGCCTATGAAACAACCAGGGAATAATTTCTCCGACAAACCGCTTCCATCCATATTCCTTGAATAGATCACTAGCAGTATAGAGTTTACTAATAAAACGGCGTTGAAATTTCCTGTCTTTCTTCACGTTAATTTCTCGTATGAACTTGCTATCAGATGACGCAAAACAAGTTCATTCTTTTTTTCAATATAACACATAAAAGATAAGGCTTAAAACAGAAAACAACAGCTGCAGTTGTCCAAAAGCTTTGACGACGTACAACCTTTATGATAATAAATATTTTAGCTCCTTGGTGACCTTGATTTCGTTCCCTGATTTTGCTACTGTTATTCCAGTTTATAGTTTCGCCTGATCAATTGAAATTACTGCTTTCTTCAGAGAAAAATTGGATTTAAAGAGATAATAATCGAATCCGATGAAACTTTCAGTAGTCATACCTGTATATAATGAAAAAAACACCATAGAAGAAATAATTTCTCGTGTTCAGGCGGTAGATGTAGGTATAAAAAAAGAAATTATTTTGGTTGACGATTGTTCTAATGATGGAACACGTGAGATTCTGGAAAAACTTACTCAAGACAACATAAAAGTCTATTTCCACTCAAAAAACCAAGGAAAAGGAGCATCTCTCCAGACAGGATTCTCTAAGGTAGAAGGGGATATCATCCTCATCCAAGATGCCGATTTAGAATATGATCCTAGAGAATACTCCAAACTTCTGGAGCCAATTCTGGATGGCCGGGCAGATGCTGTTTATGGCTCCCGTTTTCTCGGTGACCCCCATCGTGTCCTCTTCTTCTGGCACTATGTGGGCAATAAAATCCTGACAACACTTTCCAATATTACATCCAACCTTAACCTAACAGATATGGAAACTTGCTATAAAGTCTTCAAAAGGGAAATACTGGATAAAATCACTCTCAAATCGAAAAGATTCGGCATTGAACCTGAGATTACAATCAAACTTGCCAAAATGAAGTGCAGGATTTATGAAGTCCCCATTTCTTATTCAGGAAGAGATTACAGCGAGGGGAAAAAAACCGGCTGGAAAGACGGAGTCTCTGCCATATTCCATATATTCAAGTACAAATTCTTTGATTAACAGGACTTTGAAATTCAATAATAATTTAAAGAATGGGAGTCTTTTTATCTTTCTCCGTAGTTATTGCAGTTCTTTATTATCTATTATTTACTCCAAATCTGAATTGACATAGCATCTCTCTTGTCATAAATTATAAAAAAGTCAAATGAAAAGGATGAGCAAAAGGAAAAAACCTAAAACTAACTTGCTTTAAACCATGTGTCTTTTAAACATTAAGGCTTCTCTTGACAGGGCTCTCAAAAAGAATAAGAAAATAATTGAATTGAATCAAGAGACCAAGATTGCAATATTCAGTGACCTTCATAGAGGTGTTGGGGACTGGGCAGATGATTTCATGCACAATTCCCTCATTTTTGCGAATGCTCTTGAGTACTATCATAAAAATCGGTTCACATATCTCGAACTTGGAGATGGAGATGAGCTGTATGAAAATCGCAAATTAGTTGATATTGTAAGATCTCATGGAAATATCTTCCGGAAACTCGATGATTTCCATAAGGACAATCGCTTATGTTATATCTGGGGCAATCACAATTTACAAATGGGCAGCGAAAATTGGCGAAAAAAGGCACTCAAGGAGGCAAGAACCCATATACCAGGTCTCTTCTCTGATATTGAGATTTATGAGACTGTGATGTTGGGTGATAAAATCTTCATGTTTCATGGTCATCAGGGGGACCCTATAAATGACCGTTTTGTTCCTGTTGGAAGGTGGTTGGTGCGAAATTTTTGGCGGCCGCTTCAAACCGCGCTCGGACTCAAGGATCCCACGAGTCCAGCTCAGAATATCGGGAAGCGGAATAAAGTGGAAAATGCCATCTTAGAATGGGCAAGTGATAATATTCTTGCTGCAATTGTCGGACATACTCACCGCCCTATGTTCTGCTCCCTGAGTAAACAACAGAGAGAAGCTGGAGAGGAAGAAAAACCCTATTATTTTAATTGTGGAAGCGGAGTGCATCCAAGATGTATCACTGGTATCGAGATCCAGGATATGACGATTGAACTCATCAAATGGCACATTATCGCTGACTCAGAGGATAATGGACGCTTAAAGGTGAAACGACAGCCCATAGAAGGGTGTAAAAAAAGTCTTAAAGACATCTTCTCTGAATTATAGAATTATTCACAGCGTTCAATTTGCTAATTTCCAATTACTAGTTACAAGTTACTGTTCAGAGAGGGGTTCAAATGTGTATTTATTCTTTATTTTTCGTATTTTCCCAAAAAAATGTTCAGGGTCGTGGTTGAAAGCAACGATCCAATCTTCCTCGATGACCTTCTCGTAGAATCTCTCTCTATTTTCCAATGTCTCTAAAGGATAAAGGTCATAGCTCATAATGTAGGACAATCCTACATGTGCTGATGTTGGAACTAAGTCTCCAAGGAAAAAAAGCCGCTTCCCTTCTGAGTGCACTTTCACACACTGATGATAGGAGGTATGTCCTGGTGCTAAGAGTACCTCAACTCCTTCTGTGATTTCCGTATCCCCATTGATAAGCTGGAGACATCTATATTTTTCCAGGGGAAGAAAATTATGAGTCAAATAACTTTGTCTCTCCCTATAGCTTGGATGAAGAGCATTTTCCCATTCTCCTTCCTGTATGACATATCGTGCCTTTGGGAAAGAGGGAACAATTTCACCTTCTGCATTCTTATAAGTATTTCCTCCACAATGATCAAAATGAAGGTGGGTATTAATGACAAAATCTATGTCTTCAACTTCAACCCCGAGTTCCTTGAGTGCTCCTACAAGGCCGGGTTTTCTATCTACAGAATAATAATCCACAAACTTCTTGTCTAATTCAGTCCCAATTCCAGTTTCAACAAGAATCAAATCCTTAGCAGTCTTGATGAGAATGGAGTTTAATCCAAGCTTTATTCTATTGTGTTGATCTGCAGGGGATTTCTTTTCCCACAAAGTTTTTGGAACCACGCCGAACATAGCCCCCCCGTCCAGATAGAAATAACCGTCTCTAAGACCACAGATTTTAAACTGACCTAAAGAAATTTTGTCGATGGTCATCCGGTAAGTTTTTCAAGATTATAAATCAAATCTTCGCGGGAATATTCAGCAAACTCGATTTGCCCAGTATCCATACGGATAGCATCCTCAGGACATGCCTCAACGCAGAATCCACAGAAACAACACCGGCTTAAATCGATGATAAAAGTGGAAGGATATTTCTGGACTTCAAGATCAGGATCCTCGGCTGCCTCCACATAGATGCATTCAGAGGGGCAGACTGTTACACACAACATGCAGGCCACACAGCGTGGTTTTCCATCTTCGTTCGTCATGAGCCGATGCAAACTTCGGTGTCTAGTGGCAATTTCTCTTTTTTCCTCAGGATATTGAATCGTTACAGCCCCTTTTCTTTTTGTCTTGATTCTAAAAAGCTTCATAAAATGAAAGTGCATATTCACAACAAAATGCCGAGTCGTGATTATACTTCCTCTGATTATCTCAAGAAAATATCCTAATGCTTTAATCATTTTAAATACTCAATAAAATGGCTGTTGCAACTATGTTAGCCAAGCTTAAAGGAATAAGCAGCTTCCAGCCTAAATCCATCACCTGATCATAACGGAATCGTGGGTAGGTCCATCGTATTAAGATCTGCAGCCAGCAGAAAAAGAATACTTTTATATTGAAGGCAGCTACCTGAAAGAGCACAACGACCCCATGTGGAAGCAGCCACTCGCTCCCCCAGGGAAAATGAAAACCATCAGCAGCAAGCCATGGAACCTGCCATCCGCCAAAAAACAGAGTTGTCAACAGAGTTGAAACGATGAGGACTTCCATAAAATCAGTCATCATGAATAGGCCCCATTTGAGACCGCTGTATTCTGTGAAAAATCCAACGATTTCATTTTCCCCTTCGGGAAGATCAAAGGGAACTCTTTTTGTTTCAGCTAGAGCAGCAATGAAGAATATCAATAATCCCAGCGGCTGAAGAAAAACTCCCCACTTCGGCAGCCATCCAAACAGTAATTCTCCCTGATAATGTACAATAGTGGAAAGATTTAGAGACGGGTAGACCATGATCAGGCCTATGAGTGACAATCCCAGGGCAACTTCATATGAAATGAGCTGAGCAGCACCTCTCATCCCTCCGATGAGAGCATATCTATTATTTGAAGACCAACCACTGAGAATGATACCGTAAATTCCTAGAGACAGCATAGCTAAAACAAAAAGGAGGCCTACGTTTATATCCATTACCTGAAGCTTTATCTCCCGCCCTCCTATCCGGAGAACATCCCCGAAAGGAATAGCTGAAATCGTTATGGCCACAAAAAAGAATGAAATAAAAGGAGCTAGATTATGGAGAAATTTTCTGGAGAAGCGAGGCGTGAAATCCTCCTTGAAAATCATTTTTATGGCATCAGCAAACGGTTGGAAAAGACCAATAATACGAATTCCTAATATCGATGCTCTGTTTGCACCGATTCTATCCTGTATAACAGCGCTCTCTTTTCTTTCTGCCCATGTTAAATAGAGAGTTATGAGGAGAAGCCACACCAAAGCACAAACAACTTTGATCAATATGATTATCGTCTCACTCACTTTTTTTCTCGAAAAAAGAAATTTCTTTCTTCATCTCATGAAAGATGGCTTCAGACGATGAAAATTGACTGTAAAACTTGAAATTTATTTTTAATTCTTTGGCCAAATTAACAAGAACCTTCCATTCAGGCTGACATTCTCCCTGCGCTGCTAATGCTGGCGAAAAATTCTGTACGATCCCATCCACATTGGTCAGGGATCCTTCCTTTTCAGCAATCAAAGACATTGGCAAGACGATGTCAGCAAGAGAATTCATTCCATTCGAATGAGAAGTAAATAAAATTTTTGTTTCTATATGATCCAGAGCAGATTTTATCTCTGCAAGATTAAATTGATCAAACATAAAAGAGCCAAAAATCAGAAGCAGATCCGTTTTATCAGCTAAAGTTTCCAAATCTATTGGCATTAAATCGAACCCGATTTCTCGAGCTCCTCTTTTGTTCGGACTACGCTCTGATGTCAACAGTAAATCATCTTCTTCTCCCTCAGGCGGATCAGTAAAATATATATTTTCCACACTCAGGTCATTCCTAAAAATCTTGTTAATGAGAAAAAGCTCTTCGTTGGAGAGCCAAGTGTTTAAAATGAGGGCAATTCGTGAGGTTTTTTTCATGTGGTACAATCTTTTTATTTTTTCAGCAAGAAAAACAACAGCCTTCTCCCAGGTAATGGTTTCTCCCCCTTCCTTATTGTTAACAATAATCTTATCAATCCTGTTTTCGTCAATATAAGAATAGCCGTAGCGTCCTATATCACAAATCCAGAAGCCGTTAACCTTATGGTTTTCACGAGACCTAATACGGTAAACCCTTTTTGGTAATGTAAAACGTGAGAAACCTTCATGATATTCGATAAAAATACTGCATCCTCTACTGCAGAGCGGACAAATTGATTCTCCTTTTTTCAGAAACCATGTCCGTGTTTTAAACCTGAAATCAGAATCAGTCATTGCGCCAACAGGACAAATTTCTGCTAAATTACCTGAATAATTATTATCCACTAGTACGCCATCAAGAATATTTATCTCAGAATGGATCCCACGTTCAAAAACACCAAGTTCCTGGGTCTTGGTCACCTCTTTTAAAAACCTCACACACCGTCTGCAGAGAATACATCTTTCCATGTCGTGGATAAGATTCTTTCCGATTTTTACTTTCTTCTCTCTTTTTTCTTTAAACTCATTAAACTGGTTTTCGAATAGTCCGTATTCTTCATAGTAATCCTGAAGGCTGCACTCCCCTGCTTTATCACAGATCGGGCAATCAGGAGGATGTTCAGCTAGTAAAAATTCGAGCACTCCTTTCCGGGCCTCAATAACTCTCTCGCTTTTTGTCGACACTTTCATTCCATCCTTTACTTGAGTCGAGCAGGCCAGCTCTAAGCTCGGAAGGCCCTCAATCTCTACCAAACACATACGGCAGGTGCCTTCAGGAGGAAAGGCAGCGTGATAACAGAGATGGGGAATATCAATACCTGCATGTTCTGCTGCTTTTAAGATAGTTGTACTTTCTTCAACTTCTATGGCCTTTTCATCTATAAAAATTTTTATCATTATCTTCCGTTTCTTACACCTTCAGTTTCCTATATAAGATTCAATCTCTTTTCTAAATTTTTGAGTAATAGAAAGAATAGGCATGGCTGCGGCATCCCCTAATGGACAGAGAGTTTTGCCCATCATGTTAGAAGCTAATCGAATAATATTATCTATGTCTTCCTTATTCCCTTTTCCTCCTGCTATCCTTTTTACAATTTTATTAATCCATGAATTACCTACACGGCAAGGTGTACACTGACCGCAGGATTCATGGGAGTAGAATTTCGTAATCACCTTTAACACATCCAGAATAGATGTATCCTCATCAATGACAATAATAGCGGCTGATCCGAGCATAGACTTTGCATCCATCAAAGAATCAAAATCCATCTTGATATTTATTTCATCTGCAGTCAATATTGGAGCAGACATTCCACCGGGAATGACAGCTTTTAGCTTTTTGCCATCCTTCATTCCACCAGCATGTTTGAAAATTATATCTTTCAGGCTTGTCCCCATGGGAAGTTCATAGATCCCGGGATTTTTCACCATTCCACTGACTCCGAAAATCCTGGTTCCGCCGTCCTTAGGAAGGCCTTTTTGACAGAACCATTTCGCTCCATTCAATATTATTTGAGGGACATTCGAAAGAGTCTCAACGTTGTTGATAACTGTTGGGCATCCAAAAAGACCTACAGAAGCAGGAAAAGGAGGCTTCAGCCTAGGATTACCTCGCTTGCCTTCTAGAGATTCTAAAAGCGCTGTCTCCTCCCCGCATATGTAAGAACCTGCCCCTCGATGCACAAAAACATCTAAATCAAAGCCAGTGCCTAAGATGTTTTTTCCTAAAAACCCTTCTTTATTTGCTTCAGAAATTGCCTGTTCGAATCTCAAGGCGATAGTTTCATATTCCCCTCGAATATAAACAAAACCTTTTTGGATTCCTACAGCGAAAGAAGCAATGATAATCCCCTCCAGTAAGAGATGAGGATTGTGGCTCATAATGTAGCGGTCTTTGAAAGTACCCGGTTCTCCTTCATCCGCATTGACACATAAATATTTTGGCTTATCTATGTCTTGAGGGACAAAACCCCACTTGACTCCAGCCGGAAAACCTGCTCCTCCCCTACCTCTTAAATTAGCTGCTTTCACTTCATCCATAATCTCACTCGGCTTCATTTCCTTCAGGGCTTTTTTGACGGCTTGGTATCCAGAATGCTTCAAATAGACATCGACCTTAAATAGATTTTCGATTCCAAAATGTTGAGTTAATAGTTTTTCTTCCACTTTATCTATTTTAAATTATCTAAAATTTCATCGATTTTTTTCTTATCTAAATGGCCGTAATAATCAAAATTGATCATCATGCAGGGAGCCTGTTCACACGCACCCAAACACTCAACCGTGGAGAGGGTAAATTTTTTATCCTCAGTTGTCTCTCCCAGTTCAATGCCTAATTTTCCCTTTAAATAATCAATCAAGCTTTCTGCTCCCAAAAGAGAACAGCTTAAGTTGGAACAAATTTGAATATGATACTTCCCCACTGGCCTCTGATTAAGCATGGTGTAAAAAGTCACAACCTCTCTCACTTCTATGGGCTTAATTCCTAAAAGCTCAGCAACCAGCTTTTCTTCCTCATCTGATATATGACCGAATTCTTGCTGGGTCAAATGCAATACAGGAAGAATAGCTGCTTCTTTTCGTGGGTAGCGTGCTACAATTTTATCGATCCTCTTCTTTGTTCTGTCAGAAAATTCAGGACTCATCTATCTAATTCTCCGCCTATCATATTCATGGACCCAAAGGTTGGGATTACATCAGCAATGTAATGCCCTCGAATTATTTCTTCCAGAGAAGAAACAATATGAAAGCAAGGGGCTCTGAGATGGAGACGATACGGCTCATCGGTTCCGTCTGAGACGATATAAAAACCCAACTCTCCACTTCCGCCTTCCACAGAAAAATAGACTTCCCCTTTAGGAGGCCTAATTCCATGGCCCTTCATAAAAAATTTGAAGTGGCTGATAAGACCTTCGATATTTGTATATGTATCCTCCTTAGGAGGAACAATGTATTTCTTGCCATCGAATAGAATATCTTTATATTTATCCTTTTCTGCACCTTCTAGATTTGGCGAAAGCTTTATTCTTTCTTCAACTTTTTTTACTCTCGAAGTCTTAATAGCCTCAGCCGGTTCGATGCCTTTGGCCATTAGCTGCCCAGGAGACGAATCCCTGTCTAATTTTTCCATACACTGCTCCACAATCCGCAGGCTCTGTTCCATCTCTTTCATCCGGACCATATACCTGTCATAGTTGTCTCCTCTCTCACCAAGAGGAATCTCAAAATCCAATTTGTCATAGACTAAATAGGGATGGGCTTTCCTTACATCATAATTCACGCCTGTGGAACGGAGGCATGGCCCTGTCCAACTATAATTGATAGCAAATTCAGGAGATACAACTGCAATATCTCTTGTCCGATTAAGGAAAATCTTGTTCTTACTCATAAGGCCATGGATATCTTTTAAGACTTTACGAGTTTCATCTATTGCCTTTTTTAATGTTGTTCTCCAATCTGGATGAAGATCTGCTCTCACTCCGCCTATCCGGATATAGGAAGTTGTCATACGGGCTCCAGTTGTCTGCTCCATAACATCCCATATAAACTCACGGGCTTTCATCTTGTAGAGAAATACTGTAAAAGCACCACACTCCATACACATGGCAGCAAGTGCAGTAAGATGGTCACAGACTCTTGAGAGTTCACACATGATAACCCGGATATACTGAGCTCGCTCAGGACTTTCGATTCCCAACATTTTCTCCATTGTCATGACATAGGCGAGATTATTGATCAAAGGAGAAACATAATTCAGCCTATCTGTGTATGGAAGTAAATTGAAATATGTCTTATTTTCGCAAGTTTTTTCGAAGCCTCTATGCAAGTACCCCATTTCCAATTCAGCATTGAGAATCTTTTCGCCATCCAACTCGAGCATAATCCTGGTTGTCCCATGCATAGCAGGATGAGAAGGCCCCATGTTTAACATAAGGCTTTCTTTCCTGGCTTCTTTTTGAATTCTGTAAGTCATCTTATTTTTTCATTCGAATTCTTGGCTGACGCTTTCTCAAAGGATAATCCTTGCGCAAAGGATGCCCTTCAAACCCGTCATACATGAAAAGCCGTCTTAAATAGGGATGTCCATCAAAGCGAATGCCAAACATATCATACACCTCTCTCTCCAGCCAGTTCGCATTCTTCCACACAGAAGTCAGGGAATCAATGCCTGGGTCTTTTTCCAGCAGACGAGTCTTAATTCTTAAGCGGATATTAGTCGTAAGAGAAAAAAGGTGATAAACCATCTCGAAACGTAATTCTTCGCCTTTATAATCTACACATGTTAAATCAAGAAGCATGGTGAAGGCATAGGGTTCTGCTTTTAGAAATTTAACAACATCAAGAAGGGAATTTTTGTCGATGACAATAATTTCATCGCCAAATTGAACAGAAATATTTTTAATTTTTTCTGAAAAATTTTGTTTTAGAGCATCTATTATTTCTTCTTTTTCCATCGCCAATCGTGTCCCTCTTTTTGTATCTTTTCCTGTAGTTTAATTAGAGCATTGAGTATAGTCTCCGGCCGCGGAGGGCATCCTGGGATATAAACATCCACAGGAATAATATTATCAATCCCCTGAACAACCGCATAATTGTCATAGATTCCTCCACTTACCGCACAAGCTCCAAAGGCAACAACCCACTTTGGCTCAGTCATTTGATCATAAACTGTTTTCAATATCGGGGCTTCTTTCTGGGTAATAGTTCCTACAACCAACAGCATATCTGCCTGACGGGGTGAAAATCTCGTCCATCCCATGCCGAACCTATCAAGGTCATAATGAGCGCAGGCTACAGACATATATTCCATCCCACAGCAGGCTGTTATGAAGGGGTACTGAAACAGGGAAAACTTACGTCCCCACCCTAACATGGAGTTCAGAGTTGTAGTAATAAAACCGCTTTTCATGATACCTTTTCTTTTTTAATTATCTTAGCACTCACCGTTCCCACTGAAATGCTCCTTTTTTCCAGGCATAGATGAATCCTATTAAAAGGATAAAGATATAGGCAAACATGACAATCAAGGCCGTTATTCCAATCTCTTTAAAAACGAGAGCCCACGGGAAGAAAAAGACTACTTCGATGTCAAAAAGCAAAAAGAGAAAAGCGACAAGAGAATACTTTAAGGGAAAAGGATTTATTCCATCCTGGAGATAAGGACTTCCACACTCAAAAGGACTCTCTTTTGTAGGATTGCTCCTCTTTGGTCCTAAGAGCTTATTCATTACAACAAGCAGGACTCCCAGGAATCCAAAAATGACAAAAACTAAAAATAATTCAATCATTGGTTATTAATAAAGGCATAGATTTTATAAAAATAAATTAAAAGATGCAAACATTTTAACAAATTTTTTTATACAAAATTAGACCAGCTAAAATTTAAAAAAATTGTTTCAATTCAATCCCAGATTTATCTATTCAAAAAGACTGCATAAAAATTAATGGTCGCCTTCATAATCATCCAAACTTCCCTTGTGAGAGATGTGTACTTGTTGACAATTGATAAAAATCGAGAAATAATCATTTCTCATGGACAAAAAATTTATTATTAAGTTTTTAGTTCTTTTCGTACTGCTCTCAGTCTTTCCCGTTGTCCATTGCAATAATCTTAAAACTAAAAATGAAGGTCTGATAAGACTTATTGACCGCTTAAAAGCATCTAATGTTATATCCACTCCTTTTACAGATGTAATAAAGAATTTTGAGCTCATCAAAGAAGATTTATCTGGAAAATTAGACTGCCTTCATGAACTATCCACGAGCAAACAAAAAGTGTGGGCAGCTACAACCAGAAATCCCATCCTCGGCGGTGAAAAAAAGGCAAAGCCTCATGGTATGGAAGTTTTTATAAACAGTAATAAGATAAATCATCTTGAAGAATCTGATATGAATTCTGTGAGATGGAAATGGATAGACACAGCCAGGGATGTAGATTTCCGAGATGACGAAAAATTCAGAAGGATCTATAATTGCTTGATTATCGATGAGGAAGACTCATATTCTTTTGATACATTTTTTCCCGGTGCTCAAGTTGAACTTGAAATCTCAGCCCGCAGAAACTGGCATCCAGTTGATATGCAGATTTACTTTAACGATAAACTTGTTGCAAAAGAAAAAATAAAAAAAACTCAAGAGTTATTTAATATCTCTCAAAATCCTCCTGCAGGAATGTATAGAATTACTATTAAGTCAAGTGTTTCTGAAAGGATAGAAGAGAAAAAAAAACCAACTCCTCCAAGATTATTGATCTACAGAATTCAAGTTAAAACTCAAAACGACCTTATCCTTTTCTTTGTCCCTTCAAATCTACAATCTGACTTTTTAAGCAATGCTGTAAAAACCCAATATCATTCAGGCAAGACCAAGCCAAGCGATGAAAACAAATATCTGCATCTTTATAATATGAAACACGATTTTATTCTGGATAAGTTCGATCAAAGAATAAACCCAGAAAACATCAAGAAAAATATTATTCTTGACAACCTCTCTCTTGACGTTCTCATGGCTCCTCCGAAAACTGAATTTGAATTCAAATTAAACATTCCTCCTAAAAGCTTTCTAGAATTTGGCATTGGAATTTTCAGCTATCAAAAGATCAGTACCTCCTTTCTCGCCAAATTTAAAATTATTATAGAATTAGATAAAATTAAAACCGTTCTTTATGAAAAAATTTTCCATCTTAATCCTGGAAATAAAAAAGAACAACTTATTTTTAAGAAGATAGATCTGACTCCTTTCGCAAAGAAAAAAATTAAGTTAACATTTATCACTGAAAAACCCGAAGGTTCAGAAAGTATAGCCCTATCATTCTGGTCTAATCCTGTAATTTATCAACCTATTAGTGAAAGCTCAAAAATAATACTGATCTCTCTAGATACACTAAGAGCCGATCATCTAGGTTGTTATGGCTACAATCGGGCAACATCTCCAAATATCGATGACTTTGCCAATGATAGCGTCTTGTTTGAAAATGTCTATGCTCAGAGCCCATGGACACTTCCATCGCACATCTCAATGCTATTCTCTCTCAATTCCGCAAATCATCAGGTTTACTATGACAACCAAAAAATAGACAGCTCCCTCCCTTCTTTGGCTTCACACCTCAAGAATCATGGATACTTAACATATGCATTTACAGGAGGAGGCTATGTCAGCAGCCTGTATGGATTTTCAAAGGGTTTTGACTGGTATGATGAACCTGTAGGCGGTAAATATGCACCTCTTGATATAAATGAAGCAGAAAAACTTTTTAATAACACTTCAGGTTGGCTTAAAAATAATCAAAATAAGCAGTTTTTTCTCTTCCTCCATACTTACCAAACCCATGGACCTTATAATTGCCCATCTCCTTGGAACGAAATGTTTCTCGACAACAATTCAACATGGAAAAAACTTAACTTAAAAGCCCTTTTAGAAACAAAAGGGAATGATAAATTGTTTACTCCAGAGGAAATCCAAAACATCATTGACCTCTATGATGGCGAAATACGATATACGGATGAAATGCTAATTAAGCCTTTGCTTTCCCTTCTGAAAGAAACCGGGATTTATAATGATTCTCTGATAATCATAACTTCTGATCACGGCGAAGAATTCTTCGATCACAAAGGCTGGCTTCATGGACATAATTTATATGATGAACTGATTCGGGTCCCTCTTTTGATAAAATTTCCACGCTCAGAGTTCAAAGGGGGAAAAATTAAAACAAAATGCCGTTTAATCGATATCATGCCAACAGTCCTTGAGACAGTCTCTGTAAAATATAAGAAAAGCAACTTGGATGGAAAAAATCTTATAGATCTCATACTTGGGAAAGAAATAGAAGATAGAATTTTTATCAGTGATCTCTCTTTTAAAAATGTCCATAACCCGCTCCCTGGCATGGTGGCAACAAATAGAAAGGACATAAAATTAATCTTAGAAAAATCGGCGCAGGGAATAAAAAATATTGAAATTTTCGATCTATCAAAAGATCCCAAAGAAAAAAATAATATTTTTCGAAAACAAAGAAAATTGGGACAGGAAATTATCAAATCAATTAATGATTATTACAGAAATAAGCTGCGAATCCAAAGAAAAAAGGAACTAGTCATTCTAGACGAAAAACTAAAAGAAAAACTAAAAGCCCTTGGATATCTTCATTAAAAAAAAATCTAGTAGGTATATTCCTTTAATTATTTTAATTTAAATAACAGACTAACAGATTAACAGACTAACCGACTAACAGATTAACTGACTAACAGTTTCTTTTCTCGCATATTATTTGTCTTGCCTGTCTTGCCAATTCAATACATGTATCGCTTTGTTCTTCGCATTCATCGCCGCTTCCATTACGGCTTCAGACAATGTAGGATGGATGTGAATTGATGAGGAAATATCACTAAGTGACATTCCCTTATTTACGGCTAACGTCATCTCGGCAATGAGCTCGCTTGCGTTTGGAGCCAAGATATGAGCCCCAATAATCCTATCTTTCTCATCAGCTATGATCTTTACCATACCCTCAACTTTCCCAATAGTAAGCGCTCTGCTGTTTGCTTGAAGTGAAAACTTGCCTACCTGCAAGTTTATGCCCTTCTCCAATGCTCCCTGTTCTGTCATCCCTACAGACGCAAACTCTGGCTCAGTAAAAACAGCCATGGGCAAAGCATTATAACGAGTTACTTTCTTTAAACCTGAGGCGTTTTCAGCTGCGATGATACCTTCATGTGATGCTTTATGGGCAAGGAGATTACCCCCAATAATATCTCCTATAGCATAAACTCCCGGAACTCCTGTTTCGAGCTGAGAATTTACCTTAACAAATCCATTTTTATCAAAAGAGAATCTTGAGCCTACCTCTCCCAAATCTTCTGAATTCGGCCTTCGTCCTGCAGCTAAAAGAACCTTTTCTGCCTCAAATTCAAATGGAATCTTATTCTTCAGGCAGGTACCTTTTATAAAAACCTTGCCTCCTCTGTTCATACTTTTCTCTATTTTCATCTGTGTATAGATTTTAAGGCCTTGCCCTTTGAGATATCTTTCCAACCGAGTCACTATTTCCTTATCATATCCAGGAAGAATTGTGGGCATGATTTCCAGTATAGAAACTTCAGAACCAAGCCTCTGAAATATTGTTCCCATCTCGAGTCCGATAGCACCTGCACCAACAATCAGCATTCTTTGAGGGATGTTTTCTAATTCAAGTGCCTCCCGGCTTGTAATAATCTCCCTCCCATTTGGCATGAGGAAAGGAACATCTGCCGGCCTGGAACCTGTAGCAAAGATAATCTTATCTGCTTTTAAGAATATCTCATTCCCCTCAACATAGACTGCAACTTGATGATTATTTTTAACTGAAGCTGTTCCTCTAATAACCTCTATTTTGTTTTTTCTCAACAGGAATTCTATGCCTTTCACAAATCTATCTATTATTCTGCTTTTTTCTTCTTGAACTTTCTTCCAGTTGCATTTCAAGACTTTTACTGGACCTTCAATATTTTTATTATCCTTTAATTCCCTATAAATTTTTGTTTGATGGAGGAGGTATTTAGTGGGGATACATCCCCAATTCATACATGTTCCTCCTAGCTCATCCCTTTCTATCAGGACCACTCTCTTTCCTAGCTGGGCTCCTCTTATAGCAGCTACATACCCTCCTGGTCCTGCTCCTATAATTGCCATATCATATTTTATTCCCATTTTTTCCTTCTCTTTTGAAATTTGAAAGCATTATACCTTTTCTTTGTATTCATTTTAAGCTTTACGATGAAATAAACCGAATTATATCTTTATAACCCAAATGGCTCCTATCCGAATTGTGTGGGTAATGTATTCCTAATTTAATAAGAAATTCCCATAGTGTTACAACTTTATCTTGACAGCGCAAATTAAAAAAGTCATAAATAGTGAGAATTTGAGCTTAAATATGAGAATCTCACTGAAAAAAAATTTATGAGGAAGTTCTTTTATCTCGTATTTTTCATTCTTTTAGTTTTTGCATTCAGTCAAAAGCTTTATGCTTATGAGTATGGAACACTCTGGGGGCATGTAGTAAATGCTGATCATAAGCCTTTACATAATGTCAGAATCCTGATATCAAAAAAAGAGAGAGATTTCAACAAAATCCTTGTTACTGATAGAACCGGATTATTCCAGATTTTAGGGCTTCCACTTGGAAAATTTACAGTACAGTTTGAAGCAGAGGGTTTCCAAATTCATATTCGAGAAAACATCTTTTTGGAACCTTCACAGACTCTTTATCTAAAAGTTATTCTTAGCCCCGTAGAGAAAAAAGCAATATCCTCTTCCCAACTTCTGCGCCAAGACTATTCTAACTGCCTCTATCAAACTATTCTTGATGAATCTCAGATCCATGAGTCTCCCTCAGCTCATAATGTCTGGTCGCTTGTGGAAAACCAGGATTTATCTGCTACTACTAATCGTATCGATGTTGGAGGCCTTTGGGGAAACATCCCTGCCCTCTTCAGTGCAAGAGGAGGCTGTTCATGGACACAAAACATCTATTTACTTAACGGCATGGACGTGACCGACCCCTATTGGACTGGAATGCCTCTTTTTTTCCCTGACTTCTTTGCTCTGCAATACACTCAGTTGGTCAATGCCGGCCTTCCTCTGCAAGCCCTTTCCCCTGGAGCTTATTTTAATCTTGTAACACGCGAGGGGACGGATCAATATCACGGCGGAACATCTGCATTCTTCATTAATAAAAAACTTCAAAGCACAAACATATCCCCTGCTTTAGAAGAAGAAGGCATCTTTGAAAACCACTCCTTTAATCATTTAATAGATGGAAATTTTCATCTTTCTGGTCCGCTTATCCCTGAAAAACTCTCCTTCTTTACTTCTTTGTCAGGCTTTCATGTCTCCAGGGATTTAGCCGAGTATGATGAAGATGATAAATCTTCAGTCTTATCTGGGCTTTTTAGCCTAAAATATCGCTATTCTGAAAGTGCCTTACATTTCCTCTGGACAGGACAAATCGTTTCTTATCCTTCTTTCGGTGCAGAAAGGAATATTCCCTTCTACTCAACTCTTGACCGCCGGGATTTTTATAATGTGTTCCAAGCCATCTGGGATACAAGGGTTCGAGATAGCCATTTTATTAAAGTAGGCTTTAGTTTTTCTCGAGGGGAAATCCACTCTGATTTTCAGAAAAATTCAGACCTTCAACATGGACTCGAAATTTTTCGCGAAATCCCTTCCGGAACTGCTCCTTTTACCCATCGAGACACACGGAACTCTTTAACCCTTCTCGTCAAAGCAGAGTCGTTACCAGCAAACTTCCTCAATGTCAGACATAGATTTCAATATGGATTTCAACTCCAACATTCTTTCTCTTCATCCCAACAAGAGATAAAAGATAACGTTCATCTTCATTTTTTCGAGCAAGATCCTCTTGAAATCATCAAATACAATACCCCTATCCAACATAAAGAAGCAGCTTTGCACTTTAATGTCTTTGTTCAGGATACCGTGACTTTTTCCAATTTTGTTTCTATTTATTTTGGGCTGCATCTCGCCTCCAGCAAAGGCTGGATTCCCGATTATCCATCCAGTAAAGAAAAAAACGAAATCAACTGGCTTAATCTCTCTCCTCGTTTGGGACTCATTTTCCCTATATCTAGTTCGAAAAAATCAGCGATAAAAATTTCTGCCGCCCGGTACTATTTCACTCTTCCACTTCATTACCTCTCATACGGAAACCCCAATGCCCTCGGAGGCCAGGTATATGCCTGGAATGACTTAAATAACGACAGACAATATCAAGAAGGCGAAGCAAACTTAATCCTGAGGAGAGAAGGCCCATTTTTTTCTAAAATTGACTCAGAACTAAAAAGACCCTACATTGACGAACTAGCCGTGTCTTATAACTGTACGTTCAGCTCTAAATGGCTCTTTTCTCTAGGCATATTTCTCAGAGAGACCAGAAACCTCGTAGAAACCATAAACATCGGCGTTCCCTCTTCTTCCTATGACCTAGTTGAAATTTTCGATATCGGAGATGACAGAAAACCCAACACCCATGATGACCTCTCTTTCATAGTCTTCGATCAGAAGAATGAAACACTTGGACAGGATTTTTTTCTCCTTACTAATGATGTCGGAGAAAAAAGGATATCGAAATATTACGGAGCCGACCTTACTCTTGTTAAAAAATTCAGTGAAAAATTCTTTTTTTTTCTTACCTTGACTGCAACCTCAGCCATCGGAACGACGAATCCTGGCAATACTCAATGGGAAAACGATGATGGAGTTATAGGAGAACTGTATGACAACCCCAACACCCTCATTAATTCCAGAGGAAGGGTGAGCTTTGATAGAGCATACACAGGAAGAATTGGGTTTAATTATTTGGCACCCTTTGATATAAGAATTGGGTGTATTGTTAAATATTATGACGGACAACCTTTTGCACGGAAGATAATTGTACCGGGATTGAATCAGGGACCCTTCTACATCCAGGCACATCATCGGGGAGTTTCAAGATATGAATATAACAGAACAGTAGACATCAGGGTGGAAAAAATAATAAATTTTGGAAAAAAAAGAATAAGGATTATTTTAGACGGATTCAATATTTTAAACCGAGCGCTGGCCACCAAAGAGAATGAATGGACAGGTCCTGAATATCCACTTCGCTTTGCTACTGAAATTCAGTCTCCAAGAGTCTTCCGTCTAGGATTGGCATATGAATTTTAAGAAGCCAATAACTATTATCATTGTTTTTTTTCTCTTTGTATTCTATAACAAATCAATTTATTCTCATGAAATTTTTATCTACCGCCCTTATCTAGATAAAAAGCCTCTTTTTCGAGAAAACAAAATTACTATCCATGGAGAGTTCTTTGGCCAACTTCAGCTCCCGAGTACATTTCCCAGCTACAATGATCTACGTGGACCAGACGACAGATGGAATTACGGGTTTCAAAATATCATCTTTCTTACAGAAAACACCGCTCTCCTTGCCCAACTCATCACCCATGACGACGGCCATAAAAGAACTAAGTTTGACTGGCATTTCTCGCTTCGACACTCTCTGCTCGAAAATCTCATCTTGATCATTGGTCATGACAGCAATCATGATTCTGACTATCAGAGTACACTTATGGGAAAACCCTATTATGTCAATCGAAATTATATTGGCTTTGGCCTTCCCTTTAAAGCAGGCTCCTTTTATATAGAACCTTTCACGTGGTTTTTCCACCATTCAAACCAAAGAGGACATCTCGACTTCTCGGGAGATAAATTATGCCAGGAATACGGCATAAGAGTCGGGCTGTGGCTCAAAGAACGAGTGGGATTCAATTTTCAAATATTCTCTCAAACTGAAGCATACTTTTCTCTTGGTCAGGCTTTTTTAGCCGATTTAATAATCAGGATAAAGCTTATAGACTTCTTTGAATTATCTCTAGGCACAAGCCTTTGGAAAGACATACAAAAAAGCCAACTAGGAAATAAAAAAAAATTTTATAAATTTACGTGGGGTATAGCCATCCCATTTTAAGAAAACAAAGAAACGATTTCATTTTTTTTGATGTTTCTAAAATATCAAAGCCTGTTTTTTCTTGACATGATTGACTCATTATGTTACCAAGTTCTGTCCCCTGAGTGATTGATATCGTTAGTATGAGGCGGATAGTTTGTAACTTCTCAATAAGTGTGGGTAGTAGCTATAGATTCCCGCCTCCGCGGGAATGACGATTGAGTGTAAGTGTCTGTCATTCCTGCGAAGCTTGTGCCTGCGGAGGCAGGTAGCAGGAATCCAGTGATTAGTCACAAATATAATCTACCCCCAATTATTGAGAACTTACGATAGTTTTACTTATAAAACTGTGTGGAAAATTCTAACTTTAGCAACAGTTAGAACAACACATAAGTATGGCCTTTATTAGGCATGTATTTAAAAAAATATATATCAATCTTTTTTGTACTCTTAATCTTCTCTTCTAATCACTCTCACTCTCAAACTTACTCTTATACAGATCAGGAGTGTCTCTTCTGTCATGGAAAACCCAATATCTCACAAATCACAAGTTCCGGCAAAGTGCGTTCTCTTTTTGTTAATCCAGATGAATGGTCTCAAGATATACATCACAAGAGCAAGATGGTATGTGTGGATTGCCATATTAATTCAAATCCCTATTTGCATTTCAGGGAAGGTTTCATCGATGTGGATTGTGCCCGCTGTCATCCTGAGGAGGAAGAAGAATACCAGAAAAACATCCATTTAACCTTTACTACTATTACACCTGGGAAAGAGCTTCCTTTATGTTATCACTGCCATACTAAACACCACATCCTTCTCCATGATGATCCATCATCATCAATACACGAAGAGAATGTGGGAAAGACCTGCATAGAATGTCATCCTGAGGTAATGGTCAAAGGAATCTTGAAAGGAATCTCTCTTGGAAAGATATCCGGACATCGTAAGGGAGACCTCTCTGAAAGCTTTGATATGATGGTGTGTATTAATTGCCATTATAATGACTCTGCACACGGCGCCAAGCGCATCTACAAGGATTTTTGCTCCCGCTGCCATAATATTCGCTCAAAAGGAGATTTTGTGATAGGACCGACTCACCTTGACTCGAAAAGATGGATAGGACTCAATTATATGGGAGGAGGCTTCGTTATTCTTCTCTTCATTGGAACATTTTTCTTTATAGGTTATAAATCGCGGAAAGTAACCATGAATAAAATTAAGATTTGGCTTGATAGCATGAGAATAGAAAAAGATGAGGCACAAAACAAGGAAAAAACAGATCAAGATAATGGGGATAAAGAATAAAGGGAACAATACCATGAGGAACAAAGTAAAACGATACGCTATGTTGTTCGACTTAAGGAAGTGTATCGGTTGCAATGCCTGTGCTGTGGTGTGTAAAAGTGAAAATAATGTGCCGCTCGGCGTTTGGAGAAGTTGGGTAAAAAAAGTGGAGAAAGGACATTATCCACATTCAAAAGAGTTCTTCCTGCCTATCGTATGCAATAACTGCGAAAATCCCATCTGTGTTACGGTTTGTCCGGTCGGAGCTTCCATCAAGCGTTCTGACGGGATTATCTATATTGACCCACACAGATGTATTGGTTGCCGTTACTGTATGGCTGCATGCCCATATGGCGTAAGATATATCAACCCAAAATTAAACATTGCGGAGAAATGTTACTGGTGCCATCATAGAGTAGATGCCGGTCTCAAACCCGCATGTGTCCTGGCTTGTCCCACTGGAGCAATTATGTTCGGTGACTTGAATGATCCTGAAAGCGATATATCAAAGACAATGCCCAAGAATGCAGTCCAGGTCATTAAACCTGAGATGGGAACAAAACCTCATACATTTTACATCGATCTGGATATAGATACTGTTGAAACAAAACAGATGGAAGAGGAATAAGGAGCATTGTGGATACTCAAGTCCTATATAACATAATACAACAGGAGGCATTTGGCTTAAATATCGCTATATATTTCTACCTTACTGGCTTAAGCGCAGGGTCGTTTATCCTCTCCACGCTAGCATACGGCTTCGGGATGAATCAGTACAAATCCCTCGGTAAGGTAGGTATAGTCTCGGCTACGATGCTTTTAATTATAGCCCCATTTTTCCTTCTTGTCCACATAGGAATACCGTATCGCGCATGGCACCTTTTTGTTTATCTCAATTTTGCCTCTCCAATTACCTGGGGTTCTTTTCTGCTGGTCCTGTATCCGATAAATTGCTTAATATATGGCTATTTCATGTTTAAAGGAAACATGAGGCTCACCCGGATCTTTGGATTTATCGGTATTCCCCTCGCAATATCGGTTCATGGGTATACTGGATTTATCCTGGCTTTTGGAAAAGCAAGGGCTCTCTGGAATACAGCCCTTATGCCTATTCTTTTCCTCGTCTCGGCCATTGTTTCGGGTATAGCGCTCATGATCTTAGTTTGTATTATTAAGGATCGTTTTTTCTCAAAAGAAAAGAAAATCGACCTTACGTTGATCTTCAATCTTGGAAAATTACTAGCATGGATGATCATATTTGACCTGTTCCTTGTAGGCAGTGACCTTATTGTCCTGTCTATTTCTCACTCAGACGCTCAGGCAACAGCGCATTTGCTTCTCCTCGGTAAATTTAGTCCCTTGTTTCTCATCGTAGAGAATCTGCTTGGGAAAATCGTGCCATTCATTCTCCTTGTAGTCCCAAAGTTCAGGAGCTTGACCACTATAGTAGTAGCCTCAATCCTAGTGGTCATTGGAATATTCTTCATGAGATATATAGTTGTTGTGGGTGGAGAATTCATCCCGTTGATATAAAAGGATTTTATGGTATGTCAAAGATAAGTATCTCAAGACGAAGATTTATTAAAACAGGACTGGGCTGTGTTGCCGCGGCGGCCACAAGCATTGGCACAGCTCAGATACCAGCAGCAGACAAAAAAACTATGGGAGTATCTCGGACTTCACTCAAGTCTCTTTATGCCATCCCGACAACATGTGAACAGTGTCCAGCAGGCTGCGGTATAATTGCTTACTTGGATGGGGAACGACTCGTCCAGATTCTCGGGAACCCAAGCCATCCTAATAACCAGGGAGGTATATGTACCAAGGGTATTGCAGGAATAAACTTGGTTAATGACCCCGAAAGATTATTGTATCCTATGAAAAGGATAGGCCCAAGGGGCAGTGATAGCTGGACCAGGATCACCTGGGACGAAGTGTATTTTACACTAGGCACGCGTATCAAGGAGATGATAAGGGATGGCAGGACAGATGAACTTGTAGTAGATAAAGGCCAGAATGATTCCTTACTTGACCGATTTATTATCGCTATCGGATCGATTCATATCATCGATAGACCTGCCTTGAAGACCCTCACCAGCGATACTGCTTTCACAGCAATGATAGAATCTCCATTGCTCTTTGAGGATGTTGGAAGAAGCCGAACTATTTTAAATTTTGGCGCCAATCCCTATTCGAACCACGATCAATTCATAGGCATTGCCCGCCGGCTTGTCCATGCCCGCATAGAGAAAGGGGCGAGACTCATAACATTTGATGTCCGGATGTCCGAGACTGCAGCTAAGAGCGATTCATGGCATCCCATCAAGGCAGGAACTGATGGTCTCATTGCCCTTGCCATGGCCAAGGTGATTGTGGAAAAAGAGCTGGCAGATAAGAATTTTTTGGATCACAACACTAATTGTCCGATCTCAAAAATAAAGCATCATCTTTCACCATATACTCCTGAACTTGCAGAAAGGGCGAGCGGTGTAAAGGCAGTAGACATAGAACACCTGGCAATTGAGTTTGCCACACGGAAACCATCTGTGGCTATAATCGGGGGCGGAGTCAGCGATCACGAGAATGGACTCCAAAACATAAGGTGTATAGCCCTCCTGAACTGGCTAGTTGGAAATCTTGAGAAAGAAGGGGGACTTTTCTTTCCGCAATTTCCTCTCAATCATCAAGGAAAACCATCTCTTCTGTCTGACTCAAGGTTAGAATTGAGTCAGACTGTAAAAGGAGCCATGGAATTACAAGAGATTGATACACAAATTGACACCTATTTCGCCTATCTCTCCAATCCTGCTTACAATGATCCTGATTGTGAGTCAAGCGCCCGTTTCCTTAAAGACGAAAAATCAGCACCCTTCCTTGTGGTAATGGATACCCATCTAACTGAGACCGCCATGATGGCTGATATGGTTCTTCCTGCTGCTACTTATCTGGAAGGATGGAGCATAAGCAGTGCCCCATCTCTGGATAAAGTTCCCATCCTTAATCTCAGACAACCAGTTGTATCCATTTTAAGTACTACTAAAGTTTTAAGATTCCCTACCTTCGATTCAGGGAAGCTCCTTGAACCTACTTTCCAACCCCTGGGAGAGTCCAGAGAAATAGGAAATCTATGTCTGGAGCTGGCCCGAAGGATAGGGGGATTTGTATCAGCAATTCTCCCTTTTGAAAACACACAAGATTATGTCACCAAAATAACCTCTTCAATTCCCAGTCTTAAAAAACAAGGTGGTTTTAAAACTTTAAAGAGACAGGGCTTTTGGACCGATAAAACCCTAAAAAAAGGATATTACCTGAATAGCGGCAAGAAGAGCACTTCAAACATGATCCAAAAGGTTAAAATCTATTCTGACATCTTAAAGCATAATGGTCATCCTCCTCTACCAGAGTATCAACCTATAGCTTCTCACAAGGAGATGAATAGTAATGAGTTTATCTTCACTACATTCAAATCCAATCTCACGGCTAGAGGAGCCTCCAATAGTAAATGGGCAAGGGAGATACTCCATGAAAACCGTCTGTGGATAAACAAAAAAAAGGCGGATAGATTAGGTATAAAGAATGGAGACAAGGTCCGTGTTATATCTCCAGTTGGCACATTAATCACCCGTGTGTTAACTACAAGCAGAATCCACCCCAGGTCTGTAGCCATGGCTGAAGGATTAGGTCATACTGCAATAGGCAACGTTGCAAAAGCCAGGCGATTCAAAAGCAAAGACCAGGATACAAACCTCATTTGGTGGAGTAAAGAAGGAAATGGTGTGAATCCTAATAAAATCATAGAAAGACGGACAGATCCCATCAGTGGAGGCCAAGCTTTAAAGGATACAAAAATTCGTATTGAGAAAATATAACAACATTAAAAATTAAATATCCAAATAATGAAATGATAATGTTTGGAGTGAGGAGTAAATTTTTTTACTAAGATTAAAAAAGATGGCTCATCTCCAAAAGAGTTGGTAGGATCATAAGGATTCAAGGGGTCAAGGAGTCAGGGGTTCGAGTGAAATGCTTAAGAATTATAAGGAATTAAAAGTTTGGTTTTTATATATAGCTTATGGTTCAAATTGTGAGATGGAAACCCAGAGATTACTATCTGGGGACCTGGGTTATATTGAAACTGGTAAATTAGAGATACTACAGGAGGGAATAGGAGAGGTTGAGAGGATGCTCAAAGCACTTATTAAATCGTTAGAAAGAAAAGCACTTGACCCCTTGAATCCTCGAACCCTCGAATCCTTTGCATCAACTAATCGAGAGAAGAACCAAAAAGTTAAAATAGTAATGGAGGCAAAAAAGGCATGGTAAAGAAATTCATACCAATCGCTATTGCTATCGCTCTCTTATATGTAACCGCATGGCCTATCAATACTGATAATATACACTCTCGCAGTGATATAAGAAGGCTGACCTATTCTGGAAATAACGAAGTGTTTTATCCTTCCCTAAGCGATGACGGACGATGGATGCTTTATATTATAGAAATAAAAAATGGCGAAGAAACAACAAAGGCAGTCAAGATAATGAATGTCGAAGATGGTAAAGAAAAAGAACTATTCCGCAGCGGAAAGAGAAAGGCACCGGTCCCATTTCAAGATATTTATCTCAATGTTGGCTCAAAACCACCTATTTTGAGTGGAAACGGACAGGTTGCAATATTCTCATTGAGTCTCGGGAAGCCTGTTAACCTACTCGATCATTACATGGCTGTAGTTAGTACTGATGGCTCTAACTTTCAGGTGATCCATTTTCCGATCGATGCACTAGAAGGAAAAAACTTAAAATCGCTAGAATTTACAAGTAAAGACTGGGAACGCGTATCCAATTATGCGACAAACAAAGAGGGAAATCGTATCGCATGTGTATTAAAAGGGCATCTGGGACCAAGGAGATATGGCAACCCTAGTGGAATAGTCTTTCTAGATCCTTTAAACAAAAAACAAAGAACTATTCTCGCTCCAGACTTCAATGGGAGCGAATGGATTTGGCCATCACTGCCGCGTAGTCCGCTTACTGGAGGCGGGTGGGCGTTCTGTATGAGTGGAGACGGGCAAAAGGTGGTTTTCGGAGCAAGGTCATCTTCAGATAAAATTGACTACGACCTTTATGTCTTAAATTGGGATGGAAAAGACATGAGGAGAATAACGGATTTTCACGACCGCTGGTTTAGTCTGGCTGATATAAGCCATGATGGAGAAAGTGTTGTTTTCTTTTATAATGGAAGCAAAAAACAAAGCATAGGGACATATATTGTTAATACAGACGGATCAGGATTAAAACACCTTGAATCCCGGGTGGCTCCCAGAGTTGAGCTTTTCGATATGTCAGGAAACGGCAAGCACATCCTTTTTAAACATATTTACAAAGGAATGATACTTGATCTCAATACAGGCCTAGAAATAGTGGCATTCAACGAGGACACTCCTGGATATGTCATAGGTTTAATACCTATGGACTTTCCCGGTATTCCTGCCTTCTGGGGACCAAAGATTATGAGTTTTAAAGGAGATAGGATTCTACTTATGGGCTCTCCCCAAGGTAAGGATTCTCCTGAGATATTCATGTTAAGTATTGATGTGAAATAATATGAAGAAAGGATAACATGCTGTTTTCAAAATATAACAAGCAATTCCGCATACTATTAGGGCTTATTTTTATCTTGATCCTGATCGGATTAGGAAGTGTTGCAGCTTACTTTGTACGCTACTCAGCAACAAACGAGCAAGTATGCGCACAGTGCCATCCTGAACACATTGAGATGTGGAGAAATTCTAATGGACATCCAGCAGAAATGACGAGATGTTTTGAATGTCACTCGCAAGGCCTTAAAATCGTTCCCAAGAATCTGAACATTTTCAAACATTTACGCGATCAGTTCATACCCCCTGAATACTATGCAGACGACGAATTAACATCCCAGAGGTGCTTAGAGTGCCATGAAGATGTCCTCGATTTAGGTTATGAGATCAAAAAGGAAGTAATAAAATTTACACACCGGTATCACTTCGAAGAAGGGCTGGATTGTGTGGACTGTCATCGCACAGCAGCCCATGAATACATGACAGGCAGTTCAAACCGACCCACAGTTTTGGAATGCCTCGAGTGTCACCGTAAGGAATTCGAGGGCCCACCAAAAAACCAGAAGTGCCTTAACTGCCACAAAGTGATGCTTGCACCTGGTAAAACCCGATAGTTTGGATTAATATTATGATCAAATCAGTCGATATATTCCTCATCTTCCTAGCCCTTGCTATCTTTTCTTGGGGAATACATAAACGCATCAGGCTGTGGCACATAGGAAAAAAGGATAAGCGATCCGACAAAATGTGGCACAGGATAAAATCTTTTTTATTGGACGGAATAGCCCATCGGAGGGTTCTACAAGATCTCTATCCAGGCGTTATACATCTCCTCATTTTCCTGGGCTTTATTGTGCCGTTTACGGTCATTGTGATAACGCAATTCATATTTACTTTACCTATTGCATTAGCCCGCCTCATTTCCCTTATCCTGGATATTATCGCATTGGCTGCAATTGTGTCTTTAATCCTTGCCATATACCGCCGTTATATAACCCGTCCATCGAGGCTGAACAACCGGCCCGATGACTTATTATCTCTTATACTCATCCTGCTTATCGTTTTGACCGGGATTATTCTTGAAGGCTTAAGAATATCCGTGATCGGAAAGGATGTACAAACATGGGCTCCCGTAGGGAACACCCTTGCTGCATTGATAAACATAACAGGTTTGGATAACAATGCCAAGGGCCTCCTATCAATGATTATTTTCCGGGTCCACTTTTTTCTCGTTCTAGGTATAATCGCTTATATCCCATACGCCAAGTTATTCCATATAATCAGCTCTCCGATAAATATGATTTTTCGCTCCCTTTCGCCTAAAGGAACTCTTTCTTATTTAAATCTTGAGGATGAGGAAGCAGAAACTTTTGGGGTCGCCAAGATTGAGGAGTTTACTTGGAAACAGCTCATGGATCTGGATGCTTGTACTCGTTGTGGCCGGTGCCAGGACCACTGTCCAGCATATTTGACTGAAAAGCCACTTTCTCCAAAGGATATTATTAATGACCTAAAAGACCATATGCACAGAAGGGGCCCGCAGATTCTTGATGCCAGGATCAAAGGGACCAATCCTGAAGAGGCCTCACCTCTTATTAATAGTGTCATTGCCGAAGATGTTCTATGGGCCTGTACAACTTGCCGTTCCTGCATAGATCACTGTCCTGTCTTTGTCGAACATGTAGACAAAATTCTTGATATGAGACGCTATCAGGTGCTCATGGAGAGTAAATTTCCTGAGGAACTGACAGCTGCCTTTAGAGGGCTCGAGAAAAATTCAAATCCCTGGGGCTTGGGATATGATGCTCGAGCAGACTGGGCTGGGGAACTGGATGTCCCTATTATGTCGGAAACCGGGGAAAAGGAAATTGATTATCTATTTTTTGTAGGCTGCATCCGTTCATACGACGACCGCAACAAAAAAGTCGCAGTAGCCATGACAAGAATCCTTAATCACCTTGGAATAAAATTTGCGATATTAGGAACGGAAGAGGGCTGTTGTGGTGATCCTGCCAGACGGGTAGGCAACGAATATCTGTACCAGATCCTAGCACAGACTAATATTGAAACTTTTAACCGATATAATATAAAAATGATTCTTACAACTTGTCCCCACTGTTACAATACTCTTAAAAATGAATATCCACAGCTCGGCTTCAGCTGCGAAGTGGTCCACCATTCTGTATTCATCCAAGAAAATATACGAAATGGACGATTGAAACTGAACCATGCTCTGGCTAAAAGGCTCACCTTTCACGACCCTTGCTACCTCGGCCGATACAGTGGTATATATGAGCCTCCAAGAGAAGTGCTTAAGTCCATACCTGCCTTGAACCTCAGAGAAATGAAACGCTCCAGAATTGACTCTCTCTGCTGTGGAGCAGGAGGAGGCTGGATGTGGATGGATGAGAAGATTGGCAAAAGAATGAACATCCAGCGTCTGGAGGATGCCTTGACAGTAAACCCTGAGTGGATCGCCACCGCGTGTCCTTTTTGTGTCACCATGTTTGATGACGCAATAAAGGACAAAAATATGGAGAAAGATTTAAAAATCTGGGACATTGCAGAATTAATAGAACAAGCTATGTTTGGAATGAAATAAGTTTAGTCAGTTTGTCTGTTAGTCAGTTACTCAGTTAGTCAGTTTAGTGATTTTTTCTCAGCTTACGGCTTACGAGTCTTGAGTTAGGCTAATATCTTATTGAAGGCTGAAATAGCCCTATCAATGTCTTCATCACCAATATCCTTATGGACAACAAAACGAATCGGGCCAGTGGAGGCCAAGGCTAGGATTCCTTCTTCTTTTAACTTGGATAAAAATTCTGGAGTAGAAAGCCTTGGGTGATTAAAGTCAAATATTATGATATTCGTCTGAATATACTCAGGATTGAGGGCAATCCCAGGCAGTCCAGCAATAGCAAAAGCCAACTGTTTTGCTCTCTCATGATCCTCTTTTAGCCTGTCTACCATCTCTTCTAGAGCAACTATTCCCGCTGCGGCGAGAATTCCAACTTGCCTCATTCCTCCCCCCAGCGCCTTTCTTACTCTTCTAGCATAATCGATAAAATCCTGTGGCCCCACCATTACTGAACCTACAGGAGCCGAGAGCCCTTTGGAAAGACAAAACATCAGAGAATCTGCAAGCGCAGCATACTCTTTTACAGGAATTCCCGAGGCATGACTGGCATTGAAAATGCGAGCTCCGTCTATATAGAGTCTTATACCATGCTCATCAGCAATTTTCCTGATGGCCCTTATATTTTCTATTGGAACAACAGCCCCACTCCAAGCGTTATGGGTATTTTCAATACATATAAGGGATGTTCGAGGAATATACACTGATGGCTTTCTAATGTTTCTTTCCACTTCCTCAGGATCCATCGCTCCACGGTCGGAATGTATGGGGCGAGGTGTTACCCTTGCTATAAAAGTCATATGTGTAGATTCCATGTTGTAAATATGAGACTTAGCTTCCACGATGACTTCATCTAACTCGTTTGTCCAGACTTTGACCGCAATGGAATTAGCCATGGTTCCAGAAGGAACGTATAATGCAGCTTCTTTTCCCATTATTTTGGCCACCATAGATTCAAGCTTATTTACTGTAGGATCATCACCTAATACATCGTCTCCTACCACAGCCTCAGCCATTGCTTTTCTCATATTTTTTGTAGGTCGAGTAACAGTATCACTTCTAAAATCTGAGAATTCAGCCATATGCGAGGACCTCCTTTCTCACTGAAATACTATTATAGAAAAAATATAGTAAGGCAGCAAACTTTTTCCTGATTTTTCTGTTTAAAGGGAACTTTTTTATGCTATACTTGGTTATTAATCTATGGTAAAGATAGTTTTAAATTCACGATATTAAATTTGACTTATGTCTATAAAGAAAATTCTATATTACAGCTTCTACGCCCTCCTTTTCCTTAACATTTTCTTTTTGAGTGCTATAGTATCTTACCAAATAACGCTTAAAGGCGAGATGGTCACCCTCCACAATCTTGTGGGCAAATCCTTAGAGGATGCAAAGGCTGAGCTGCATGATAAAAAACTATCCATTGTCCAAAGTGGCATTTTGCTACATGAAAGCTTAGAGCGAGGAAAAATCATTCATCAAGATCCTCCTCCAGGTTCAAAAATAAAAATTAATAAGGTTGTAAAGGTTATTCTGAGCGCAGGAAAAGAAAAAGTCTTTGTTCCTCAACTTGTAGGAAAAAATCTCCAATACATAAGCCAAATTCTAAAAGATGCAGGGTTGAGGAAAGGGAAAATATCCCACGTTCACACTTCTAAATATGCTGCAGGCAAAATAATTGCCCAACATCCTCTTCCTATGGAAGAAGTAGGAAGAGACTTTCGAGTAAGCCTACTTGTAAGCCAGGGACAAAAAGAAAAAAAATATCTTATGCCTGATCTAATCGGAAAACATGTTGCCAAGGTTATTGCAAAGTTAAAACAAATGGAATTTAACGTTGGAGAGTTGAGTTCTTCCTATTACCCTGGACTTGATTCAGGTATAATTATCAATCAATCTCCACCTCCTGGTTCCCGCATTCAAAAAAGGAACCTAATCACAATGGAGGTAAGCAAATAATGATTAAAATTGCTGCTTCGATTCTATCTGCAGATTTTACGAAAATCGAAGAGGCTGTTAAGATGGCGGAGGAAGCAGGAGCAGACTTGATTCATATCGATATCATGGATGGACATTTCGTTCCTTCTCTTACTTTTGGGCCACAGCTTGTGGCTTCTCTCAAGAAAAAAACATCTTTACCTTTAGATGTTCATCTCATGGTGGAAAATCCACGGTCCTTCATTCCTCTATTCCATGAAGCAGGGGCAGATTGGATTTCAATCCACCTCGAAGCTTCAGCCCATCTTCACAAAGATATTACTCTAATCAAAGAATTCAACAGAAAAGCAGGTCTTGCCCTCAACCCAGCTACGCCTATCCACCTGTTAAACGAAATCATCAAAGAGCTGGATTACGTGCTTATAATGACAGTCAACCCAGGTTGGGGCGGCCAGGAATTTATTGAATCCTGTCATGCCAAAATATCACACCTCAAAAACTGGATAAGAGGTCAAAAGCTTGATATTCCCATTGAAGTCGATGGAGGGGTAAAACTCGAAAACATGGAAGATTTAATCAATGATGGTGTGGATATTTTCGTAGCAGGCTCAGCCATCTTTAACGAAAAAAAACCCATTGATGCCATCATCAAAATGAAACAATTGGCAGAAAAATATTCATCATCATGACTTGTATAGTTACAGGAGCTGCGGGTTTCATCGGTTCTCACCTGTGCCGAAGACTCCTTAAAAAAGGATTCTCAGTGATTGGTATAGATTCTTTTACTGATTTTTATCCTAAGTGGATAAAAAATAAAAACATACTCCCATTAATGAGAGATAAGAAATTCGAGTTTATCGCTGAAGATATAAACAGTATTGGATTAACAAAATTGTTGAATAGATCAGACTATGTTTTCCACCTCGCAGCTCAAGCAGGAGTGAGAACAAGCTGGGGCCATAATTTTTCTGTTTACACCAAAAACAACATTGAGGCAACCCAAAAACTTTTGGAAGCAGTAAAAGATACTAAGATTAAAAAATTCATCTATGCCTCCTCCTCTTCTGTTTACGGGTTATGCCCTGAACTTCCTATATCAGAGACAAGCCCTTTATATCCATTTTCCCCTTATGGGGTCACCAAACTTGCTGCTGAACATCTCTGCTATCTCTATTATAAAAATTTTGGGCTTCCATTGGTTTCTCTAAGATTTTTCACAGTCTACGGCCCTGGGCAACGTCCAGATATGGCCTTTCATAAATTCTTTAAAACAATAGCTGAAGGCGAACAGATTTCCATATTTGGAGATGGAAAACAGACAAGAGACTTTACTTTTATCGATGACATCATTGAAGCCAATTTTGCATCTTTAGAAAATGGGAAACCTGGAGAGACCTATAATATTGGAGGTGGCACACGGAAAAAACTGGAGGATATTATCCCAATTATTGAGAAAATCTGTGAGAAAAAAGCTGAAATAATTTGGGAAGAAAAACGAAAAGGAGATGTGCTCCATACATTCGCAAATATTGAAAAGGCACGTAAAGACTTGAACTATTCCCCTAAAACTCAAATTGAAGATGGCCTCAAAGAAGAATGGACATGGCTTCGATTACTCTATTCTTCCTGAAGGAAATTATACTTTTGGAGCAAAGGTAAGATAAAATGAAAAGACATACATATATTTTCATAACTACTCTTCTCTTCACCCTTATTTGTTTCGGATGCGGAGGGAAGAAAACAGAAATTTCTCCAGATATTGCTGCTTCAGACGAAGAAATGTATAGACTTGGTGAGAAATTTCTCAAAAAGGATCCAGAAAAAGCCCGTCTCTATTTACGACAAATCATTGACTCCTTTCCAAAGAGTTTTTATGCGCAAAGAGCCAAATTGGCTATAGCAGACTCTTATTTTAAACAAAGAGATGAAGGGAGCCTTATCATAGCTGCTTCTGAATACAGAGAGTTTATCTCGCTCTATCCTTACAGCCCTTCAGCTCCTTATGCTCAAAACCAAATTGCTATAACATTTTTTAAAAAGGCTCTAAAGCCTGGAAGAGACCAGACTAAAACACTACAGGCTCTGGCCGAATTTAAAAAAGTCGTTACTAATTATCCTCTGAGTGAAGAAGCAAAATCTTCAAGAGAAAAAATAAAAGAATGCGAAGAACGATTGGCAGAACATACGCTCAGCATAGGAAAACATTATTACAAAGTGAAGGCCTTTAAGGCAGCAGTAAGCAGATTATCAGAAATCTTAACCGATTATCCTGATTATTCAAAAATGGATAAAGTCTACTTCTTATTAGGAGATTCATATTATAATCAGAATAATCTTGAACAGAGCATCCCTTATTTTACAAAATTAATAACTGATTTTCCTCAGAGCAAATTAGCAAAAAAAGCCACCGCCAAGATGGAGGAGATAGAAAGGAAACAGAAGGAAAAAAAATAGAGAATTAAAAACAAATGTTGGCAAATTATCTAGGCTTGGAGGTTTAAATGAAAAAAATAAATTATTTTTCTTTAGCTGCTTTACTCATTTTAAGTCTTTGTAGCTTCTCTTATGCTCAATTTCCTGAGGAAGAACCTTCTAGGATTAGCATAAAACCAGGAATAGGTTTTGAATATTTTTCGCGAACAATAAGTTGGGACGATGATGAGTACAGTTCTAATCTCAAATCATACTTTTTCATCCTCAATGCTGAGTTTGAAATCCAGGAAGGATTCTCCCTAAATGCCCTTGCTGGATATTCTTTTTCTAATTTTGACTCGCTAATATTCAGGGAACTGCCATTTTCAGTAGAATTGGATGTTGGTGACATGAGTGGATTTCTTTTTGGTGGAGAGATAAAAAAAAGCATCTTTTCCATATATGATTTTGAGGTCGAGGGCCTGGGGCAATTTGTCTATTATCTTGGGTCAAAAAAAGAATGGGACATACCAGACTTAAATGTAGAAGGTAGTGTTACAGGAAAGCCCTGGTGGATGAGAGCTTCTGCTGGTCCAGTTATCACCTATACAGGATTTGATTATTTTTATCCCTATATTTATCTCAGCTACAATAAACTCTGGGGGAAATTCAAGATGGAGCAGACTATTCAGGAGTTAAGTGGATCTGAAGATAAAAAAATCACAGGAAAAAGTGTATTCAGCACCTCATTGGGTGCAATCTACGAAGTCTTTGATGCATTAACCCTTAAGGCAGAAGCAAACTTTATGCCTTATAACAAAGGCCTGGATTTCGGAGTTATGCTCAGGGCCATGTATTCATTTTAATTTGAGGAGGATATCATGAAAACAAAGAAAATATTTTTCCTGTTTTTCATAATTTATATCTTCATTTTTTCAGCAAGCTTTCAACATCATAGATTTGACAGATACAAAAAGCCGCTTTATCGTTTTTTTCGCCCAAGAATTCAATCTATAAATAAAGGCCTTCCATTTCAGCTTAAAGAAAAGCAGTATGTTCCAGATCAAATCTTGATAAAGTTCAAACCAACTCTCTCTGAACTATTAATAGAAACAACTATAGCCGCTTACCAAACAAAAAAAATAAAACGAATTCCCAAATTAAACATTTATCAACTTCAAATTCCTAAAAACATAACGGTAGAAGAAATGGCATACGTAATGAGCCAAAACCCTGATGTTGAATATGCTGAACCTAATTACATTGTTTACATTACTGAAACTCCGAACGATCTCTATTTTAAGTACCAGTATGCACTTTACAATTCTGGCCAGTCAATCGGAATTCCCGGAAGCCCTCATGGGTCAGAAAGAGCAGATATCAAAGCCACCGCGGCTTGGGAAGAAACAAAGGGAAAGGAAGAAGTCATCATTGCCGTGATTGATACTGGTGTAGATCTACTCCACCCAGATTTAGAAAACAAAATCGTATCGAGTGGCCGTGACTTCGTAAATGATGATTTTGATGCAACCGATGACAATGGTCACGGTACACATGTGGCTGGAATCGCAGCTGCCGAAACCAACAACAACGAGGGCATAGCTGGAGTAGCCTGGAACTGCAAGATTCTTCCCATAAAAGCCGTAGATGAGGAAGGCTATGGCGATTACTATTCTCTGATTGAAGGAATAACGTATGCAGCAGATAATGGGGCAGATGTGATTAATCTCAGCCTTGGAGGAGATATGCCAGCTCAATCTTTGGAAGATGCTCTCAAATATGCCTATGAAAAAGACATTGTAATCGTCGCTGCTGTAGGAAATGAAGGTGGAGCTGTTCTTTTTCCTGCGGCTTACGATGACTATTGCCTGGCAGTAGCTGCTACAGATTACGATGATATAAGAGTCGATTGGTCTAATTTTGGACCTGAAGTTGATGTTGCAGCTCCGGGAGAAAGAATTATAAGCCTTGTTCCTACCTGGTATTGGGGCCAAGGTTCTCTTCCTTATGGCTATGGCTTTGGAACATCCATGGCGGCTCCCCACGTCTCAGGTTTTGCCGCCCTTATAAAGAGTGTCAAGCCCTGGCTCACTGCAGCCGAAATAATGAACATCATCCGCTATTCTGCAGATGATACAAACAAAGAAGACTATCCAGGAAACGATGAATTTATCGGGTACGGCCGCATAAACATGGAAAAGGCGCTTGTACCTATAAAAATAACTACTCATAAATAAGATAATGAAAATAAAATTCCAAATTCCAAATTCCAAATTCCAATATCTAAAATCCCAAACGAAAAAAGATGAAATCTCGGGTTTTGGTCATTGGAGCTTGGAATTTATTTGGGATTTGGTGCTTGGGATTTGGTGCTTTTCATTTCCTATGTAATCAAATGATTAAATTTCTTCGGATCAAAAACTTAGCTACAATAGAAGATATCACATTGGACCTTAAAGAAGGCTTTTCCATACTCACAGGAGAAACAGGTGCTGGAAAATCCATCATCATCGACGGAATAAGATTTATCTTGGGTGAAAAAGGCTCGGTTGAAATGATCCGGACAGGAAAAAAAGAAACTTCTGTAGAGGCTATTTTCTACCATGCTCAAGATAAGGGTAAATTGAGCGATCTTTCTTCTGATGGTGAAAAAGAAATTTTTATACAAAGAAACATTTCTGAGCAGGGAACAGGAAAAGGATATATAAATGGAATCCTTGTGCCAATCAAAAAGCTCAAAGAAATAAAGAATGATTTAATCGACATATACGGCCAGAGCGATCATGTCTTTCTACGTCAAGTAGAAAACCAACTCGATTATCTCGATTATTATGCAAACGCTTTCTCTTTACGACGTGAGGTCTCTCATACTGCTCATGAACTCAGAAAACTCATCCGAGAAAAAAATGGGCTCGAGGCTAAAGAAAAAGAGAGGGAACAGCGCCTCGACTTCCTAGATTTTCAGATAAATGAGATCGAAAAGGCTCAGCTTAGTCCAGGAGACGAGGAGAAAATTCACTATGAAAGGAATATCCTCAAAAACGCAGAAAGAATCAGTATTCTTATTGAAGAAGCGATGAATTTCTCTTATAACCAGGAGAATTCTATTTCTTCGCTTTTAGCTAGCCTCCAGAATGTCCTGGGTGAGCTATCAGGATTTGATAAAGCATTTAAAGAGGCAAATGAAGCGATTGGCGAATTTGCTATTACAATTGGTGACTTTTCAGATTTTTTAATCAAATTTAAAGAAAAACAGACCTCTTCCCCTGAAAAACTGGAAACACTAGAAGAACGTTTAAGCAAGATAGAAAAATTGAAGAGAAAATATGGGACAACTGTCACTGAAATTCTTTCTTATCTAGAAAAAAGAAAGAAAGAATACAATGAGCTGAGCACGTGCCATGAAAAATTGGCTGAGCTAAACACAGAGCTTGATAAAAAATTCAAAGAATACACGGCAAAAGCAGAAAAACTTTCCTTACTTAGAAAAAAAAAAGCTCTTGTACTTGAAAAACAGATTGAGAGAGAAATCGGTTTTTTAGGAATGAAGAAGGCACAGTTCAAAATAAACATTAAATCTCTCTCTCCAGACCCAAATACAATGGAAAAAATAAAAGGCAGCGGTACAGAAGAAGTCGAATTTCTCATCAGCCCTAACCCAGGGGAAGATCTGAAGCCTCTTCGAAAAATCGCCTCTGGAGGGGAACTCTCACGCATTATGCTAGCCTTGAAATCAATCGGAAAAGAAACTGAAAAGTTAAAAACTCTGATTTTCGACGAGATCGACTCAGGGATAGGAGGAAAAACCGCAGAATTCGTCGCACAAAAGCTCAAAGTATTATCGAATCAACATCAAGTTATGTGTATAACCCACCTCCCACAAATTGCCTCATTTGCCGCTCACCACTATAAAATTGAAAAAAAGATAGAAAAGGAACGGACTTTTACAAGAGTTAAAAAGCTCTCATTCGAAGAAAGAGTGAAGGAAATTGCCCAGCTTTTAACGGGAAGTCGTATTACAGAGACAGCCTTGCAAAACGCCAGAGAAATGTTAATACACAACCTTCGTAGAACGTAAACAAAAAATCTCAAAACTTAAATCTCAAAACTGATATTAGTGAGGAGTAAGGAGTTAGGAGCAAAAAAGCTTATCTTGAGACTAGTATTATAGACTGTTTGAAAGAATAATTTATTAATAAAACATGAAATTCTATATTCATACCTTTGGATGTCAGATGAACAAGTGCGATTCAGAACACATCGCAGGATTGCTTTTATCTGCTGGAATTCAACCTTCAAATTCACCAAAAGAATGCGATATCATCATTATCAACACCTGTGCCGTGAGGAAAAAACCAGAGGAAAAGCTTTATTCTCTGTTAGGACGATTAGACTCGCTAAGGAAAAGAAAGAATGTCTTTATTGGAGTTGTGGGCTGTGTCGCTCAACTCTACCGTTCAAAGCTTCTGGATAAGAACCCTTTCATTAATTTCGTTATAGGACCAGATAATTACTGGCAGATTCCCCGGATCATTCCAACCCAGGATGAAGATAAGTTTATTTCCACAAGTTGGAGTCGCGATTGGCATGAAATTTCCTATGCTCAGACAATCCGAGAAAGCAGGATTAGCGGTTATATCAGCATAATGGAAGGATGCAACAATTTTTGTTCTTATTGTGTAGTGCCTTTTACCAGAGGAAGGGAAAAATTCAGGGCGATAGAGAATATTCTAAGCGAAGTCGAAGATTTAGCTAATAAAGGATATAAGGAAATTCAACTTCTGGGGCAAAATGTAAATTCCTACAGGGACCCAAAGACAGAGAAAGATATTTCAATTCTTTTAAAAGAAGCCGATCTTATCGACGGAATCGAGTGGATCCGGTTTATCACCTCTCACCCAAAGAACTTCACGATAGATATCGGTATAGCCATGAAAGAAACGAAAAAAGTATGCCATCAGCTTCATCTTCCTGTTCAATCAGGCTCTACATCCGTCCTTGAAAGGATGAACAGGGGCTATACTAGAGAAGAATACTTAGAAAAAATAGAGATCCTTCGCAATTTAATGCCTGACATCAGCCTCAGCACCGATATTATCGTTGGCTTTCCTGGAGAGACAGAGCACGAATTCCAGGAAACCTTAAGCATTCTGAAAAAAGTTCGCTTCACCAATATTTTCTCCTTTCGCTACTCCCCTCGCCCGTTAACTTCAGCATCAAAGAAAAAGGACTCAGTATCTTTTGAGGATAAAAAAAGGAGGCTCATAGAACTTCAAGCTCTTCAGAAAAAAATCCAGATGGAAACGAATAAATCCTTTGTGGGCCGTATCATAAAGGTTCTTTGCCTCGGAAAAAGCAAAAGGGACCCTCACGTATATTCTGGTCGGAACGAGGGCTACCAGGTTGTTAATTTTAAATCAAAAAATGATGTCATTGGCCAGTTTGTCAATGTACATATCACTTCGTGCGGTCCTTATAGCCTTTTTGGACAAATCGCTCAGTAAATCCATCAGTTTTCTATTCTACAATGTCTTTCAAATTTAGCTATCAGCAATCAAGTATCAGCAAATAATCTGTTAGTCGGTTAATCTGTTAGTCTGTTATTTTAATTAATATATTTAACAGACAAACAGATTAACCGAATTTAACCGAATTTTTTATTGCAATTTCAATTTAATTGTGCTATACATCGAGAACTAAATTTTAGTTCAAAAAGGAAGGGAGATGAGTTTATTATATTTAACCCGTTACTCTTTTATTATTGGTCTATTGGGTCTGGTGTTTGCCCTAGTCCTCTATTTCTTGGTTAAAAGATATCCCAAAGGAAATGAAGTGATGCAAGAAATAGCAAAAGCAGTTCATTCCGGTGCAATGGTTTTTTTAAGAAGGGAATACACATATATATCAATTTTCATCCTGATCGTTTTCATTATCCTCTGGAGGCTATTCTCCATCTATACGAGCCTTGCTTTTCTCACTGGAGCCAGTTGTTCAATGCTGGCCGGGTTTATCGGGCTTAATGCATCGACTCGTGCTGCCGTAAGGGCTACTCAGGGTGCTATTAAAGGCGGAGTTTCGCATGCGCTGACTATTGCCTTCCAGGGCGGTGCTGTGATGGGAATGTCTGTGGCAGCATTGGGTGTAGCAGGAATTGGCATCTTTTATTTCTTTACAAAAAATCCCATAATCATAAACGGTTTTGCTATGGGTGCAAGTTCAGTTGCTCTTTTTGCCCGATTGGGAGGTGGAATTTTCACAAAAAGTGCAGACATTGGGGCAGATCTTGTCGGAAAGATTGAAGCAGGTATCCCAGAAGACGATCCTCGAAATCCAGGCGTCATCGCTGATAACGTCGGCGACAATGTTGGAGATACGGCAGGAATGGGAGCCGATCTTTTTGAATCTTATGTGGGTTCGGTCATCGCTTCAATTGCCATAGGCTCAACTTTAAGCCCTTCTCTAAACTATATGTCTCTTCCGCTTCTTCTGATTGTAATGGGATTGATCAGTTCTGCTATTGGAGTTCTCTCTATAAATATTTTAAAGAATTTTAGTCCCCAGTCGGCCTTAAGGAATTCCACCTACATCAGTGGTCTCTTATTTCTAATCGGAGCCTTTTTTGCGATAGATACTGTCTTGGGTGATCTTAGTGTCTTCTGGGCAGTACTAAGCGGAATGATTGCAGGAGTTCTGATCGGATTGGAAAGTGAGTATTTTACATCAGGGCCTCCCATAAAAGTTCTGGCCAAAACCGCCCAGACAGGTAGCGCCCCAACAATTATCACCGGCTTAGCCATTGGATTCCAAAGCACGATTCTTCCTCTTCTTACTATTGCAGCCGCAATCTTCATTTCACATAAATTTGCATCTCTTTATGGTATAGCAATCTCTGCAGTAGGCATGTTGGCAACAATAGGCATTGTCATGTCTACGGATTCTTATGGTCCTATTGCAGATAATGCTGGAGGAATTGCTGAAATGTCAAAGATGGATCCGAACATAAGAAAAATAACGGATAAACTCGATGCCTCAGGTAACACAACTGCTGCCATTGGCAAAGGATTCGCAATAGGATCAGCGGCCCTGACTGCATTAGCTCTATTCTCAGCCTACCAGAAATCCATACCAAATTTACATTCAATAAGCCTGACCCATGTAGATACAGTTATCGGTCTTCTCATCGGAGCACTCATGCCATTTGCTCTAGCATCTTTGACTTTAAAAGCAGTAGGCCGAACAGCAGACAAAATGGTTCTCGAGATAAGAAGGCAATTCAAAGAGATAAAAGGGTTAATGGAGAATAAAGCCAAGCCCGACTCTGATCGATGTATAGATATTGTGACCAAAGGCGCATTATCAGAAATGATCCTTCCCGGTCTTCTTGCCGTTATCATGCCTCTTATCATTGGATTTTTTCTGGGACCAGAAGCATTGGGTGGATTCCTCGCTGGAGCTATCGCTACTGGCGTTCTCATGGGAATATTTATGGCCAATGCTGGCGCTGCCTGGGACAATGCTAAGAAATGGATTGAAGAAGGGAACTTGGGAGGAAAGGGGACAGAAATCCATGCAGCTTCTGTTATCGGAGATACTGTTGGCGACCCCTTAAAAGATACTGCTGGCCCTTCCATGAATATCCTGATTAAGCTTATGGCAGTAGTCAGCCTGGTTTTTGCCCCACTTATCATGTAAAAATTCCAAACTCCAAATCCCAAATTCCAAGCACCAATGACCAAAACTAAAACATGTCTATTCGATCCATCCGGTCTGTTCCGTCTATTCTGTTTGTCTATTTTATCAGGCTTGTCTGGGTTATTTAGTTCCTTGTTTTTTTTGCTTAAGGCTTACTAAGTTTGTTTTGGAATTTTGGTAATTGGAATTTGTTTGTAATTTGGAATTTGTAATTTGGAATTTTATTTTAAGGCGTTAAAAATCTTCTCTAGAGCGGAGCCATCCTCAAATACCCAAATTGATTGAAAAAAATGGGAAAACTTCAGTAAATAGCCAGATTGTTGATATTATTTCTAATATTAGTTATAATTCACGCCTCTTTATATACCTGTTATAGTTATATTTGAGGCAGATAAATATGAAGACAGACGTGAGGAGTACTATTCTTCAGCTTAGCAAAGAAAGAGGTGTAGATACAAGTGTCATCATCAATGCTATCAAGGAATCTCTCCAAGTATCCTCTGCCAAATACTTCTCCAACGATGAGAAAATAAATGTATCCTTTCAACCTGAAAAGGGTAAGCTACGGGTCTATACTATCAAGCAAATATGTAAAAAGCCGAAAAACCTAGCCTCTGAAATCTCCTTAGAAGAGGCAAAAAAAATAGATACATCCGCAACAATCGGAAATTACATCGAGATTGCTCTTCCTTCAGAGATTTTAGGCCGAGTTGCAGCCCAAGCTGCCAAACAGGTTATTTATCAAAAAGTCAGAGACGCAGAACAAGAAAAAATCTACGGCCTGTTCGCTCCCAGACTTGGTGAAATAGTAACAGGTGTTTTAAGAAGATTTGAGCCAAACAATAACATGATTGTTGAAGTTAATAAGATAGATGTTCTTTTCCCTAACAGGGAAAAGCTTTGGAATGAAGATTTCAGGAGGGGTGATCGAATTAAAGCTGTTATCATACAAGTCTTAAAAGAATACAAAGGACCCCAAGTGATTGTATCCAGAACTGATCTAAATTTTTTGGTTAAACTCCTGGAACTAGAAATTCCAGAAATAGCTAACGGAAATATTGAAATAAAAGATATTATCCGGCAGCCAGGAGAAAGAGCAAAGGTTGCTGTCCTTTCAAAAGAGAAAGATATTGACCCTATTGGTGCCTGCATAGGAGTTAAAGGGAACAGAATCCTGGCCATAAGCAAAGAATTGCAAGGAGAGAAAATCGATATCATCGAATGGTCGGAAAAGCCAATAGCATACGCCAAAGCAGCTCTCAGTCCAGCAAAAGTAGACAAAGTGTTTATTCTGAATAAAAAAGAAAAAATAATGCAAGCTATTGTTTCAAAAGATCAACTATCGCTTGCCATCGGCAAAAAAGGAATCAACGTCAGGTTTGCATCAAGGCTCGTAGGTTGGAAAATAGAAATCAAACAAGAAAACGATCACAGGTATTGAATTCGGAGAATAGATTAATCATGAAAACACAAAGAAAAGACAAAACAGCCAAAGAATCCAAAAAAACGGCAAAAAGTCCTTCCAAAAAAACTCAGATTAGGGAGGATATGAGCTTAAAAGAACTTTCAGAAAAAATTGGCATTAAAACCAAAGATTTTATCGAGAAGCTTAAAGCCAAAGGATTCGTAATTGGTGTTAATAATATTATAGACGATTCTTTAGCAAACGTAATTTCTCAAGTCTTTAATCTCGAGATAGAAATTGTATCTATTGAGGAAGAAAGCCGAATGCAGGCAGAAAGCAGAAAAAAAGAATTAGTGATCAGACCTCCAGTCGTCACAATAATGGGGCATGTAGACCACGGAAAAACCACTCTACTGGATGCAATCAGACAATCCAATCTGGTAGGCAAAGAATCAGGCGGAATAACCCAGCACATCGGCGCTTATAAAGTTCTTCATAAAGGGAGGCTCATTACTTTCATCGACACTCCAGGCCATGAAGCATTCACTCAATTGAGAGCTCGAGGAGTAAAGCTAACGGATATCGTCATACTGGTAGTTGCAGCAGATGATGGAGTTATGCCTCAAACAAGGGAAGCAATTAACCACGCCAAGGCGGCGAGAGTTCCTATAATAGTGGCTATTAACAAAATCGATAAAGCTGATGCTGATAAAGATAAAGTCAAACAACAGCTGTCAAAAGAGGGCCTTACTGTAGAAGAATGGGGAGGTGACATTATTAGCGTTGAAGTATCTGCTAAAGAAAAAACAAATCTAGAGGAGCTGCTGGAAATGATTCTACTCCTCAGCGACGTCATTGAAATCAAGGCAAATCCAAGAGTACGAGCCCAGGGCGTTATTCTAGAGGCCCGTTTAGATGCTAAAAAAGGCCCATTGGCCACTATCATCATTCAGCATGGCATACTCAATAAGGGTGAAGCTTTTATTTCAGGAACATGTTTTGGTAAAGCAAGAGCCCTTTTTGATGAAAATGGAAAAATGTTGAAAAAAGCAGAACCATCCATGCCAGTAGAAATTCTTGGTTTTTCTGATGTGCCTTCTGCAGGAGATTATATCCAGGTCGTCTTAGATATGGAAACAGCAAAAAAGATTTCCCAACATAGGCTATCTCTTATTAAAAAAGAAGAACCGCTGACACCAGAACATCTCACGCTGGACCAACTTTTCAAAAGTATTGAGGAAGGAGATGTTAAAGAACTTTTCCTCATTATTAAGGCCGATGTTCATGGTTCAGTTGAGGTTCTCACAGACATTCTCCCCAACCTGAGCACTGATAAGGTTAAAATAAAAATAGTTCATTCTGCTTCAGGAAATATTACTGAATCCGATGTTCTCCTCGCATCAGCATCAAATGCAATCATTATTGGCTATAATACCAAACCTAGCCAAAAAATCCTGGACCTGGTAAAAGAAGAAAACGTGGAAATCAGAAGCTACAACGTTATCTACCATTTAACTGAAGATATAAAGAGAGCTATGAGTGGTCTTCTTGAACCTACTCTTAAAGAAACCTATTTGGGAAGGGCAGAAGCAAGAAGAATCTTCCGTATTCCTCGAGTAGGAGTCATAGCAGGCTGTTTAGTTCTTGACGGAAAAATTATGCGGAACGCAGAAGCAAGAGTAATCAGAAACAACAAGGTTATCCATCAAGGACGAATTTCCTCTCTAAAACATCTCAAGGAAAATGTTACCGAAATAAATAAAGATTATGAATGTGGTATAGGTTTTGAAAAATTTAAGGACATTCAAGAGGGTGATACTATAGAAGCTTTTAATACCGAAATGGTCAAGCCAGATTAGTCTCTGGCATTTTTGGTTTTTCAATGGTCATAGGGTTTCTTACTTTAGAGATTTACCTCCCCTACTCTCATTCCTTGAAAGAAAAGAGAAAAACCTTGAACAGCATTAAAGATCGCTTAAAGAAAAAATATAACGTAGCTTTTGCTGAGTTAGATTATCAGAACAAATGGCAAAGGTCAAAAATAGGCGTAGTCTCTCTCAATAATCTAAAAAGAGTGGTTGAAAATATATTCCACAAAATCATTTTAGATGTAGAAGAAAATATAGACGGCGAAATCCTCCATCAAGAGATACAGTATTTTTAGAAATGGTAACGGAGAAACGGTGCTTCGCACAATGACATGAGAACTGGTTAAAGGTTGAAAGTTTAATGTTTAAGGTAAGAGAACCTTAAACCTTTAACATTAAACTTTCAACAAAATGTGTTTTGCCATAACAATATGAATGAAAGTCGGAGACAAAAAAGAGTTGCAAGCTTAATTAAAGAAGAATTAAGCCGTTTACTTGTTGAAGTCCTCCAGGATTCGTCTAAAGGCCTTATCACTATCACAAGAGTAGAAATGAGTAAAGATTTGAAAACTGCCTATATATACATTAGCATTTTTGGTTTCGAACAGAAAAATGTGATTCTTGAGCATCTAAATAAACGAAAAGGCTACCTGAGAAAATCTATTGCCTCAAAAACAAAATTAAAGTATAATCCACTGCTAATTTTTTCTCTTGATCCTATTTTTGATCATGAAGAAAGCATTGATAAGTTAATAGAAAGCTTAAGAAAGAATGAAAAATAAAATGGTTGACTTAATCAGCAAAAAAATTCTCGAAAGTCAGCGAATCGTTATCACTTCTCATCTGAGACCAGACGGCGATTCTATATGTACAAGCCTTGCTTTCTATTTCATAGGGAAACTACTTGGGAAAGACATGGCGATCATAAACAAGGACGTCACTCCTTTCCCTTTCAATCATTTTCCTGACATCGATAGAATCAAAATTGGACAAATCTCTCCCCAAAATTTTGATATGGCTATTCTTCTCGAGTGTGCTAATTTCTCCCGGTCAGGTCAGGACAATCTAGATAAGTATTTCACAGTAAATATTGATCACCACTATTCCAATGATTACTATGCAGACATTAACTGGGTAGATCCAGAGGCTTCTGCAGTTGCTTGTATGGCTTACATGCTTGGAGAAAATCTAAATATTCAGTTCACTTCCCAAATAGCCAATAACCTTTATTGTGCAATTGTTTCAGACACAGGTTCATTTCAGTTTTCTAATACTACAGCTCAATCTTTTGAAGTTTGTCACAAATTAATCAATCATGGAGCAACGCCGATTAATGTTTCTAATTTTTTGTTTAACAACAACCCTCCAGAAAAAATTAAGTTACTAGGCCAAGTCCTCTCCACTCTGGAGATGAACAAAGAAGGCAACATTGCCGTCATCACAATGTTTAAAGAATATTTAGATCATCTTGATCTTAAGGTAATTGATACAGAAGACATCTCAACACTAGCCCGTTCTATCAAAGGTGTAAATATGGTTTTGTTTTTCAAAGAAATTGGAACCAACACATTCAGAGTCAGCATCCGATCGAAAGGGGTGGCCAATGCTGCTTTAGTCGCTGAGCACTTCGGAGGGGGCGGCCACATTCATGCTGCAGGATTTACGGTTTCCGGAAAGCATGAGAAACTAGTGAAAGAACTTCCTGATAAAGTTCTTGATCTATTAAGAAAATTCGGCACAAATCAGGGAAGTAAAGACACGTAAATTTATTGAATTCAGTAAATCATGGATGGACTTATCCTTATCCATAAGCCCCAAAACTGTACATCTCATGATGTCGTTATTAAAATAAGGGAAATTTTAAACAAAAAGAAAGTCGGTCATTATGGAACTCTTGACCCTTTGGCTACCGGCCTCATGATGATTGCTGTAGGAAAAGCCACAAGGCTCTTTCCTTTTTTCTCAAGAGCAGACAAAGTTTACAAGGGAAGAATAAAATTGGGGTTTTCTACCGATACTTATGATTCCTTTGGGAAACCCACCTCTGAAGTTACAAATGAATATCCTGATAAAAAATTGCTTTTAAAGCTGATAGAAAAATTCAAAGGAGAGATAACCCAGGTTTCACCACCTTTCTCTGCTAAAAAATATAAGGGAAAACCTCTTTATGCATTAGCTAGGCAAAACAAAGAATTTAAACTAAAAACAAGCAAAATCTTTATCCATTTTTTCCACCTACTTAACTACAAGCCTCCTCTTATTGATTTCAAAGTAAAATGCTCTTCTGGAACCTATATACGATCTCTGGCACATGACCTTGGACAAAACTTAGAATGTGGAGCTCATCTTTCCCAGCTTACCAGAACAGAAGTTGGAAATTTTAATATAAAGGATTGTTTTACCATTGATAAAACAAAAAAATTGGCTCAAGAAAATAAGATCGAGGAATTTCTCATCCCTCTAGAACTACTCCTTCCCGAATTCCCTAAAATCATCCTTAAAGAAACCGGTTCAGCCTTAGTGAAAAACGGCAGTATGATTTTTCATGACAACATCCTAAAAGTTGTTTACCCAAGGGCTTCTTTATCAAATATCACAAAAGAAAGAGAAAACATTTTCAGGATGTTCAGTCACGAAGGAAAACTTCTTGCTTTTGCTGAAAAAATTCCTGAAAAAAAATGCCTTCATCCCTTTTTAGTCTTTGACTCTAAGGATGTTACTCAGTAAAGTATTGACTACGGAAAAAAAGGAATTAATTGCTTCGCGCTGGAGAACAAAAAAATATTCTTGAATAACAATGAGTATTGAAGCTATTCTTTTTATGATTTTTGTCTTTGTAGTCTGTGCGGGTGGCTTTGTTTATTTCCTTTATTTATCTTCTAAGAATAAGTAACTTAGTGACTCAGTAACTCAGTAAAATATAAAAAATCTTTCCCCTTCTCTCTGAATTACAGATTAACAGAATTTAAATCAATCCTTGAATTTTAGCATAAGGTATTGTATTTTAAATGAGAAATGAGATTAAACAAAAATCAAATTGAGCATATGGCGTTTGCCATTGTACGGAGTCTAATAAAACAAGAAAAAATTATCGTTGAAAAGAAGACTAAGCTCATTGAAGAGCTTGAAAATCTTATAATAGAAGAGTTCCAAAAAGAAGATAAGCTTGATCAAGAAGTCAGAGAAATCCTCAATCAATATATGGAAAAAATCCGAAAAGAAAACATTGAATATCAAACGATGTTCAGAATGATTAAGACAAAACTAGCAAAAGAAAGGGACATCGTCCTGTGAGTATCAGATTATCAAGAGAAAAAATCAATTTTTTTGCTCGCCAAATTCTCGACTTCCTATTCGAAAACGACCAGGTTGAATTCCTTGATGAACCTAACGAAATCAGACTGACTATAGTGAGAAGTGTCGAAGAAGAGATGAATCTCTACGATTTAATTGATAAACGAGCTGTGGAAAAAATCCAGTCTCAAAAAAAGTCAATTAAAGAAGGAAGCAGAGAATGGGAAATTCTTTACCGAAAATATTACAATGACGAAATCACAAAGCTCGGAAAGTTCTTCTAATAAAATTCAATCCAATCAGGGAAGAAATCTTACATGGAAATCGAAGAAAGCGTTCGCTGAATACCAAACACCAAATATAAAACTACAAGGATTGAATCCTTGGTCTAATGATTTGCAAACTGGATCTTGTCTAGGCTTAAAAAATCAATCTGAAACCCAGCATCAATTTGTGATGATCAGAGAATGACTTATCTTTTCCAATAGGACCACGGCCCTCAAAGAACAGGGACCCTTTTGTTGAAAAATTATCAAATATATCAAATCCAATATTAGCAATGAGTTCTACATCTGTTTCTCTCGTTTCTCTCACTTTCGTCGAAAAACCTGCTCCAGCCCCAAAGAAAGCATCGCCTGCATGCACATTGAAAAGTGCACTGGCCATGAAGAAAGATTTCCACGGTTCCCCTTTAAGAGCTAAAGACCCTCCTCCAGAAAGGATAAAGCTAAACCTATCAGGAACGATTTTATAAAATATTCCAATTCGGCCAGCAATATATGAACCATGGCTACCTCGGGCAATTAAATAACCTGCATCAGCTAAAACAAAAAATCTCTTTTGAGTAACTTCAAGATCAATCTTAGCAGGTTGAGACATAGCTGAAAAATCGTCAGTAACAACAGCTGTTATTGTATATATTCCTGGTTTTTCAAAAATCTTATCCCAACTAAAGGGCTTTTCAGCATCCGAATATGTATCGATCACATTGCTCGCAGTATCCGTTATCTCAAAATCGGCCTTCACCACCTCCCCGTCAACATCAGTAGAATTTGAAGCATCAAAAGTAATTGGCCTTCCAACATAATTTATACAAGGAAGACAGGAAGCCACAAGCCTGCAAACTGGAGGGAAATTAATGTAAGTTTTCGCCTCACAAGCATTTGTAGAAGGTTTTCCCTCATGATTAATTGCTTTTGCTTTAAAACTATACTCCCCAGGTTTATCAAACTTGGTTTGCCATTTAGAAGAATCTGGAGTTAATGCTTTGGCAGCAATTTTCGTTCCTTCGGGATTAAAAACTTCTACTTCCATGGATTTTGCATGTTGAGTGCCGCTCATATCTACAGAAATGGGATCGTTTATATTGGCCTTTACTGGGACAACTTTAATATCACAGACCGCATCAGGAATTATTTCTTCAACTTTACGAAGGGAAATGTTCCCACAAGGTTTAGGCATGATTAATTCATAATGCTTATAGCCCTTTTTTAAAATAAAAGAAAAAACTTGTAAAGGTTTTTTTCCTGCCCACTCGAGATCTTCAACAATTTTCACTTTGCCTCGGGAACGAAAGAGCATCCACATCAATTTATCCCCGATAGCTAATTCTTCTTCTTTAAAAGAAGCAGCTTTTATCTGATCAATAAAGGGAAGGAATAAATCTCCATATCCGGCTAAGTCAAATCCGTACTTTATGTCTCCTATATATTTGTCAAGGAGAGTTTTCATAACTTCAGCTGTGGGAACTTCTCCTTTAATGCGAACAAGCGTGTATCGTCCTATGTGTTTCAGCTTCTTTGTTTCAGCGAATGTGCTTAAAGAAAAAAGGATTAAAACACCGACAACCAAAAATGTCAGTTTTTTATTTTTCATCCCGGCCTCCTTTTTCGGCTAACAAAATGAAATCATTAAATTTATATTATTAATTAACTATAAAATGAATAATTTGTCAAGAAAAAAAAAGAGCTTTTTTCTACGATCTATTATAAGTTAGGGAATAAATTTCTCGACAATACGATAGATGAGGCCCGAGTCTCTGGGAGTTGAATTCAAGGCTTTTTCAAAAAATGGAGATGTCTCAAGTTTTTTATATTTTCTTTGTCAATAAAAGATCGATTTTGGTATAATTCAGTTTCAGGAGGAGGAAAGTAGTGCATAATGTAAAACAAGAAACTGAGCTCCATGTTATCACGCCTAATGAACCTGGTATTTTGGGGCGAGTCATGGGAACTTTAGCTAATGCCCGGGTAAATTTAAAAGCACTTTGTGCATATTCAGAAAAGGATAGGGGGATTTTTCTCCTTTTAACTTCTGATTGTGAAAAGGCCGAAAACTCCTTAAAAGCACTAGGATATGAAGTTAAATCCAACCAGGTGGTTACAGTGCAAATAGACGACCGAATAGGTGCAGGGGCAGAGATAGGTGCTCTCCTCGCGAATGCTGTGATTGACGTTGAGTATTGCTATGGGTCAACTGCAGGAGTAGGCAAGGCCCTCTTAGTGTTTAAAACCAGTGATAATAAAAGGGCTGTTGAAACTTTAGGATAAATGGATAAGACAAGAATAACGGAAAATGACCTCCGTTTTAAGTAAAAATTCACAGAAAGTAGCCATATTCTCTATAGGAGGCCTAGAAAATAAAGTCTCGCTTATCGTTGCATATCTTGTGAAACAACAATTCTAAAGATTTCCTATTTGATATTTTACATTTGAATTTTGAACTCTGGGACTTTATATGATAGACTGCTCTATATTTTAAAAAGCAGGGAAAGGATATGTAAAATGTCAGAATTCCAACCATATGTCCCCGATAAAACACCTTTTAAAGACTTTACCCTTAAGGCTATTATAATCGGTGCTGTATTCGGTGTCATTTTTGGCGCTGCCAATGCCTACTTAGGCTTAAGGGTTGGGTTGACAATTTCCACGGCAATTCCGCTTGCAGTCATCGCTGTAGCTGTATTTAGAGTTTTAACTCCAATCCTCGGGAAAAGCACAATTTTGGACTGTAATATCGCCCAAACCACAGGTTCAGCCAGTTCATCTCTGGCTTCTGGTATAATCTTCACTATTCCTGCCCTTTTCCTTTGGGGATTTAATCCAAGCATATTTAAAATCGGAACCCTAGCACTTCTTGGAGGAATACTGGGTGTACTCTTTATGATTCCTCTTAGGAAAGCTTTGATTGTCAAAGAACATGGCGTTCTCCCCTATCCAGAAGGCACTGCAGCTGCTCAAGTTCTGATCTCAGCAGATGAAGGAGGGGCAAAAGCAAAAAATGTGTTTATCGGATTAGGAATAGGTGCAGCTTTTAAAAGCTGTGTTGAGATTTTGCATCTCTGGCCGGATAAAATCTTTCTTAAGATTCCTATCCTGAAAAAAGCAAAACTCGGTGGAGAACCCACACCAGCATTACTTGGTGTAGGCTTCATCCTGGGGCCTAGAATTGCAGGCATTATGGTCGCAGGTGGACTCCTTTCCTGGCTCGGAATCATTCCTTTAATAGCTTATTTTGGGGAGAACTTAAATGTACCTATGTTCCCTGAAATTGACCTTCCCATCGCTCAAATGTCTGCAGAACAAATCTGGGATAAATACATACGGGTCGTAGGGGCCGGTGCTGTGGCAGTAGCGGGAATTATAACCGTTATCAAGTCTATGCCAACTATGTTCAATTCGCTGAAGATCGGCATTAAAGATTTCAGCTTGAACAAGGAAAATGGTCGAGTACAGAGGAAAAGAACGGCGACTGACCTTCCTATCACAGTTCTCGGCGTCGGAGTACTCATTGTAGCAACTATATTAATTCTAGCTCCACAAATCATTGGTATTGATACATCGCTTATTTTTCGTCTTATAGCTGTCATCTGTATTGTTTTTTTCGCCTTTTGCTTTGTCACAGTCTCATCCAGAATTGTTGGATTGGTAGGAGTAACCTCAAACCCAACTTCAGGTATGACAATCGTAACCCTTCTCGGCACAAGCCTTTTGTTTTATGCCCTGGGATGGACAAATACACTGGCACAAGTCGCAGCACTCACAATAGGTACAGTTGTCGCTGTTAGCGCTTCTATTGCTGGCGATATCTCTCAAGACCTTAAAGCTGGTTATATAATTGGATCTACTCCCAAAAGGCAGCAGACTGCAGAATTGATTGGAGTATTGACATCAGCTTTTGCCATTGCCGCAGCAGTATGGCTTTTGGGAGAATCCTTTTCTTTTGGCTCAGAAACCTTGCCTGCCCCTCAAGCTATGCTGATGAAAACCGTCATTGAAGGAGTCCTTGGAGGAAACCTTCCATGGGGGCTAGTTTTGATCGGAGGATCTTTTGCCATTATGGCAGAACTTCTAGGAATTCCTTCTCTTCCTTTTGCTGTAGGTATTTATTTACCTCTCTCTACAATGACACCGATTTTTGTTGGAGGAATTGTCAGGCAATTAACCGAAAAAAGATCAGGTAAAAACGAAGAACTTAAAACCAAAAGAAAAGAAAAAGGGATTCTCCTTGGTTCAGGGTTCATTGCAGGAGAAGGAATCGCCATGGTTTTGGTCGCAATATATGCATATATTATTAAAGCAAAGCCAAAAGGAATTGGAATTATCTGGCCAGGTAATGTTGGTGAATTTATAGCTTTAGCTGCTTTTTTTAGCATGGTAGCCTATCTTATTTTTAAAACGAAAAAATAATACGAAAAAAAATGAGTACTCTAATCATTGCTGCTATTCTCATTCTTTGGCTTATTCTGGGCTATAAAATATATGGAAGCTTTATAGAAAAAAAAGTAGTAAAAGTTAACAACAGTCGACCCACACCTGCCAGAGAATCATATGATGGGATAGACTATTTTCCTGCAAAAAAGCCTCTCCTCTTTGGCCATCATTTCTCATCTATCGCTGGTGCAGGCCCTATTATAGGCCCATTACTGGGAGTCCTCTATTTTGGCTGGCTTGGTGCTCTCCTTTGGGTTGCCCTGGGCAGCGTATTTCTGGGTGCAGTCCATGATTATACATCACTCATGACTTCTGTTCAGAACAAAGGGACTTCTTTAGCTGACATTTCAGAAAAAACCCTCGGAATACGAACAAAAATTATTTTTTCTTTCTTCCTTTGGTTAAGTTTAGTTCTGGTCATTGCAGTTTTTGCTGTGGTTGCCTCTCAGACTCTTGTCTCTCAGCCAGAAATAGTTATTCCCACATTCGGTTTGATCTTTATAGCCATGATTTTTGGCTGGCTTACATATAAAAAAGGCATCAATATCTTGGTTGGAACAGTTTTAGCCCTCTTCCTTCTTTTCTTGCTTATTTATCTTGGAGATTTGCTCCCTGTAGAGCTTCCAGCTCAAATATTCGGAATGTCCGGCCAGAATTTCTGGTTTTACATCTTGATCATCTACAGTCTTTTCGCCTCTTCGCTTCCGGTCTGGTTTCTCCTCCAGCCCCGGGATTACATTAGCACCTGGATTCTCTTCTTGGGGCTTGGTCTGGGTTATCTCGGCTTAATAGTCTCCAACCCATCAATAAACGCCCCTCCTTTTGTCTCATTTACAAGTAAAGGAGGACCGTTCTGGCCCATGCTTTTTGTAATTATTGCTTGTGGTGCCATCTCCGGCTTCCATTCTATCGTAGCTAGTGGGACAACTGCAAAACAATTACCAGATGAATCCTCCGGAAAATTAATCGGATACGGAAGCATGGTCACAGAAGCGGCTCTTGCTGGTCTTGTAATATTCATCGCTTCGGGTGCCTTAATTTGGGACCCTTCTGCAGCACAAAGCCAATTCGGCCTTCAATACTTGATGATATCTGTTGGGGACCCTATTAAAGCTTTCGCCACAGGGTACGGAAAGTTAGTTTCTTCACTTCCAGGACTCACTCTAGTTATCGGCTCTTTCTTTGGCATGGTAATGCTTAATGCCTTTGTGCTTACCACACTCGATACAGGTACAAGGCTTGGCCGGTTTATTTTTTCGGAGCTTTTAGGTAAAAAGGCTCCTTTCTTTAGAAACAGATGGGCGGCTTCAGCGCTAATTCTCGTTTTTGCAGCAATTCTAGGGGCAACCGAAAGCTATAAGGCCATCTGGCCCCTATTCGGAGCTTCAAACCAACTTGTAGCAGCGCTTGCTTTAATTGTTGTCTCTTCTTATCTTGTGGGCATCAAGAGACCTAAAAAATTCACAATTTATCCCGCCTACTTCATGCTGCTAACCACTCTGGCTGCCCTCTTTTACCAAGGATATCACTTCTTTAAAAACAGAGGCTATCTCTTAGGATGTGTAAGCATTTTCCTTATTATTCTGGCTTTTGTAATCGTCTATGAAGCTCGTGCCATCCTTTTTAACGTAAGCCGTAAGTCGTAAACCGAAAAATCCATTCGCCGTTTTCTTAAGGATTAAGGTTGAAGGTTTAATGTTTAAGGTAAAAAACAGAACAGACTCAATAGACGGAATAGACCGAATAGACGGTTTAGGTTAAAGAGGTTATTTTGAATACAACGCCTTTGGGGTCAGGACAACATAATATTTCAGTCTCGGCAATCCAATCATCATGTGGCAACTCATCTTCCCTCTGCTTGGCTGTTAGGAAAGGAAAAAGGCAGTTTAAAGCATAAAGACAGACTTTCTTTCTCTCTGGAATTTCAATCGTTCCTTCACCCCTTATAAAAAAGAAATCTCCTGCTTTATGTCCTGCTCCACAGCGTTCTTTAATTTTTAATACCTCTACTTTTAATTCCCTCATGTTTCCTCCTTTGTCTATTTGTTAAATATAAGCGTTAACGAGAAAAAAATCAAATTTTCACATTGACAAGTCTTAAAGGTTTATCATAGAATAATTATCTAATTAATGTAGAAATCAAGGAGGATGGAATGGGTAAAGCAGCTGAACCCAATGTCGTTCCCTTATGCGATGTCCTATTGGTTCTGATTATCATTTTTATGGTAATAACTCCAATGGTTCAGAAGGGAATAGATGTCAAGCTTCCCGAGACAACATCTGAGCCCGGTGCAGCTCCACCAGGCCTTTTAGTTATGACTTTGCACAAAAACATGAAAGTAGATGTCAACAAGATAGAGTTTGAATTTGATAAAGTTTTTGATTGGCTCAGACAACAATACTCTACTCGTCAGGATAAAACAATATTCATCAGAGCTGAGGCAAGAGTCCCTTACAGCAAAGTCATCGAACTAATCGATATAGCTAGAGGTGCTGGTGTCGAAGTTCTCGGAATCATTCCTGAATACTTCGAAGAAGAAAATTAAAAAAAATCTCTCTCATTTAGAATAATATCAGATGAATAAAAACATCGAAAAAGTACCTACCTTCATTGTCTATATAAACGGCCAAGAAAGAGGTAGAATAATCGAAACACCCCAAAAATCTGTGGAAGAAGATCTGATAGATATTATCAATCGTTAGGCCGTTTTGACCGGTAGGTCCGTTTAGTCAGTATGACAGTATAGCAGTTTCTTCTCACTCCTCACTACTTACTTTTTAATTGGTCCTATGACTTCTCGTGATATGATCAGGCGCTGGATTTCGTTTGTCCCTTCATAAATCTGGAGAAGTTTCGCATCCCTCATCAGTTTTTCCATGGGATAATCTTTCATGTATCCATACCCACCAAGAAGCTGAAGTGCCTCAGTGGTTACCTTCATAGCAACATCGGATCCATAAGCTTTGGCCATAGCAGACTCTTTTCCACAAGGTTTTCCCTGGTCTAGCAACCAAGCAGCATGCCACACAAGATGTCGAGCAGCGTTAATCTCCATAGCCATTTGTGCTATCTTGAATGCATTATGCTGAAAGAGTGCTATAGGTTTACCAAATTGGATTCTCGTTTTTGTATATTCAATGGCATATTCAAGAGCAGCTCTTGCCACTCCCACTCCACCAATTCCGACAGGAGCTCTTGTTTTATCTAAAATCCTCATCGCTATGATAAAACCTATCCCCTCTTTTCCTAAAAGATTCTCTTCAGGTACTTTCACATCCTCGAAATAGAGCTCTGTTGTATTAGAAGCCCTGTGACCCATCTTATCCTCAACTTTTCCTACAGTTATTCCAGGAGTCTCACGAGGCACGATAAAAGCGCTAATGCCTCGAAGCCCTCTTTCAGGAGCAGAGTTTGCAAAAACAACATACAAGCTTGCAATTCCTCCATTTGAAATAAAACATTTAGAACCATTAATTATGTACTCTTTGCCAACTTTTTCAGCCTTAGTTTTTAGAGCGCCAGCATCAGAACCAGCTTCTCTCTCAGTAAGGCAAAATGCAGCAAAAGACATTTTTTCTGTCTGAGGGGTCAGAAATTTCCTCTTCTGTTCATCGGTACCAAAAGCAATAATTGGCGTATAAGCTAAGGCATTGACCATCATTGTAGTATACATTCCAGCACATCCTGCTGCCAATTCCTCACTTATAATAATAGTATCAAGATCATTCAAACCTCCCCCTCCATATTCTTTTGGAATTGTGCAGGTAAGGAAGCCAACTTCAAAAGCTTTTTTCATGACATCTTCAGGAAATTCCTCTCCCTTATCGTATTTTGCGGCATTTGGCTTCATTTCTTTCTCGGCAAATTCTCGAGCCATCTCCTGAAGAGCCTTCTGCTCCTCGGTCAAACTGAAATCAATCACTCTTTCCTCCTTTTTTGCAATTTGCTGTTATTCAATATTAATTCTGTCTTGAATCCGCATCAAGTTTTATACTCAAATATTTTTCCTGTGTCAATTTAAATGATTTTTTTCTAACAGGATCTTTTCCCTTGCCATATGAAAAACCGGATTCTTTATTCGGAAAATTCCCTCAACAATCTCGTGAGGACGGATGCCTTTTTGAAAAGTATATTTCAAGGTAATAAAAAGTTTTTCAGTTTTTCTATCGACTCTTATCCTTTCAATAAAGCTATCCTTTGAATCCTTTAAAAAGTCATCCACTAACTTTTTTACAATCTTGCCTTCACTAGATGATAGATTCATCTCTTTACAGATTACTTCAAGAGCATTTTTCATCTCTTCATTATTCAAATCCACTGAGTAAACCATAGCTTTTATTTCTTTATTTAAAGAAGTTTCAAAATCTTCCAGCCGTCTTAAGCCTAAAAATTTAACTCCAGAAGGAAGAAACTCATTTATCTTGGAAATAAATTCCTTCTCTTCAAAAAGATACTGCGATTTGAATTCAAGCAACTCGGCCTTTCCCTCCATGCCCAATGGAAGGGCAGGCAGGTAAGAAATCATCATTTTTGGGTGAAATCCCTTGGAATACATAACAGAAATGCCTGCTCTCCGCATGCCTCGTTGGATGATACTGTTTAAGTCTATATGAGAAAAAAATCGAGCATTCTCTCTTTTTGAATAAGAAGCTCGATACCGGAACACATTCTCCGTTTTTTTCCCTATGAGAATATGATCCTCTGGAAAAATCTGCACTTTCTCGGCAAATTTCTTCTCATACAAGGGCCATAAAGAGCAACTCTGACATTCGGCACAGTTCCTATCAAGGCAGGAAGAAGTTGGCTTCTCTCTTAGGGCCTTTTTCAATTCTGCAAGCAAATAAGATTTTTTAATACCTATATCAAGATGGTCCCAAGGAAGTACAGCCTCACTCCCTAAAGCTGAAAGGAAAATTCGATAATCAATGTCTTCAGATTCAAAAGCCGTCTTCCAAATATTGAAGTCAAAAAGTTCGCCCCAGCTATCAAATCTCGCCCCATTCTTCCAGGCATTGATTAAAACCCCTGTTAAACTCCTGTCTCCCTTGGAAAAAACAGCCTCCAGGAGGGAATTTTTGAAGGGGTGTTCTTTAAACTTCACAAAGGGATATTTTTTCAGCCTGGACTTCAGAAACCTGTGCTTTTCTTTTAATATATTTTCCTCTTCCATTTCAAGCCATTGAAAAGGAGTATGCGGCTTTGGAATAAACGATGAAACGCTGAGGTTGATTTGGGGAGCTTTCTTTAAAATCTTGTAACCGATCCTTATGATCTCCTTTATCATACTTACAATTCCCTCTAAATCCTCATCTTTTTCTGTAGGCAAACCAACCATGAAATAAAGCTTAAGCAATTTCCATCCCTGATAAAAGGCATTCATGGAAGCATCCAGAATCTCACTGTCTTTAAAATTTTTATTGATGACACAACGCAATCTATCTGTTCCTGCTTCTGGGACCAATGTAATGCCGGTCTTTCTCACTTTGATAATATGTTTGGTAATTCCTGAGGATAAGCCTTTGGGCCTCAATGAAGATAATGAGAGGGAAATCTCTTGTTTCTCAAGCTCACACATCAAGATTTCAACTATTCTATCCAGATAAGGATAGTCGCTTATAGAAAGAGACGCTAGAGAAGCGTCCTCATAGCCCGTTGATCGAAGGCTGTTCAGAACCTTTTCCAGAACAAAAGAAGGATTTTTTACTCTTGGAGGAAAATAGATGCTTGAAGCTTGGCAAAACCTGCATTTCTGCGGACAGCCCCTTGCAACCTCAACAGCCACCCTGTCAAAGATGATCTTAATATTTGGAACAACAATCTTCTCAGGAAAAGGGGCTTTACTAAAGGGAAAAAGAACTCTTTTTTTTATCCTAGAAGGCATATTTTTTGTTGGCTTTACAGCCAGAAGGAGAGAGTTGTCAGGCCTGTAAGGCTCGTAAAAATAAGGCACATAAACACCTGCAATTTTGGAGAGCTCTCTAAGTACAGTATTTTTTTCTTCTAACTCTTCTTTAAGGGTCATATATTTATCAATTATTTCCAGGAAAGCTTCTTCCCCGTCTCCAATCAGAAATAAATCAAAAATATCAGCAACAGGCTCTGGATTAAAAACTGCTGATCCGCCTGCAATAACAAGAGGATGATCAAGGTTCCTTTTTGAAGAGAGGAAAGGAACTTGACCGAGATCAAGGATGGTCAAGATGTTGGTATAATTAAGCTCATAAAGAAGAGAAAAACCTATAATGTCAAATCGAAAAAGAGGAATTTTATTTTCAAGAGAAAAAAGGGGAATTTTCTTGACTCGAAGTTTCTGTTCAAAATCTATCCAGGGGGCAAAAACTCTTTCTGCAAGAAACGAGGGGTGATTATTTATAACAAAATAAAGAATTTTCTGACCGAGATAAGACATCCCGACTTCATAAATGTCTGGAAATACAAGAGCAATTTTCGCTTTAACACTCTGAGGATCTTTTTTTATCTCATTCCACTCCCCTCCTAAATAGCGGCCAGGTTTCTGTACCTGTTTTAAAATATGTTCCAGATCAATTTCTTTGATCATTTGTTTTGCTGTATCCTGTATATTACCCTTTAACAACAAGGCGTGCAAGACGGCCAGGGCAAACAACAAACTAAATATAAGAAAGGCAATATTTTAACCTTGAGACTTAAGACAAAGTAAGGAATGAGAATAAAGAACTCAAAACTATCCTGGGTTAGTCTGTTAATCAGTTAGCCTGTTAATCTGTTAATCTGTTAATCAGTTAGTCTGTTATTTTAATTAAAATTTTTAACAGATAAACAGACTAACCGAATAACCGATTAACAGTTTCTTTTCTTGCATATTACTTGTCTTGCTTGTCCTGCTTTTATTTTATACATTCACAAACCTCCTCATCTTGACATTTAAGACTAGGGCTACAGCTAAATAATTTGTAAGAAGAGAAGAACCTCCATAGCTCAACAAAGGCAAAGGAACTCCTGTTACAGGAAAAAGCCCGATAGTCATCAAAACGTTGATGAAAAACTGACAGCAAATCATCATTGCCACCATAAAAACAATATACACTCCAGCCCTATCTCTGGATTTTATGGCTGATTGAAATAGTCTTGAAAGGAACAAAAAGTAGCAGAACAAAGAAAAGATCACTCCTATGAAACCAAACTCCTCACCGATTACAGAGAATATAAAATCTGTGTGCCGGGCAGGCAAAAACCTCAATTGGCTTTGAGTCCCCTTTTTATAACCTTTCCCCAAAAGCCCTCCCGATCCTATGGCAATCTTTGATTGAATAACATGGTAACCTGATCCCAATGGCTCCTTATTGGGAGAAATGAGTGTTGTTAGTCTTTGTTTTTGATAATCTTTAAGAAAGAAATTCCATCCAACAACGCTTAGGAATAAAGAAAATATTAATAAAAATATTAAGGTTCTCCTCTTTAATCCAACCAAGATGAGTGATGCAATAAGAATAGGTATATAAGTTAATGCAGTTCCTAAGTCTGGCTGTAGGGCAACAAGAAGAACAGGAAGAAAGATGATGGCAACACTTGAAAATCCTGTCCACCAGGACAAATGATTTCTTCTATATTCAGAAAAGACATGAGCCAAAAGAAGAATGACTACAATCTTAGCAAGCTCAGAGGGCTGAATTTGGAAAAAAGGTAGCTTAATCCAACTCTTGGCTCCGGCTGTGAGTTTTCCAAAAAATAAAATCCCAGCAAGCAGAGCAATAAAAACAATATAGAGATAAAAAGAATACGTAACAAGAATATTATAGTCGATAGAAATAAATATGAAGAGAGCCACCAGGCTTAAAAAAATCCAGAAGATTTGTTTTAGATAATAATTTCCAGGCAAATAATAAGAGCAACTGTAAATAATGGCAATTCCGATAACAGAGTTTAAAAGCAAGAGACCTATCAGAATCCAGTCGATATTTCTAATTTGATTTCTATCTATCATATTTTTTTCTGTATAAGCTAAATAAATCTCTTGCAAGGGGAGCCGCAGTCACTCCTCCCATGCCTCCGTATTCTACAAGTACGGTCACTATCACTTTTGGGTTTTCTCTCGGAGCGAATCCTGTAAACCAGGAATGAGTTTTAATTTCTATCTTTTCCTGTGCAAGCTTTTCTGCTCCTTTAGTACTTATTAGCTGAGTCGAGCCTGTCTTTCCACAGACGTTAAAGCCTTCTATCCGGGCAGCTCTTCCAGTACCTTGTTCGTTGACTGCTTTCCACATGCCTCTTATCACTTTTTCGTAAGAAGAATTTTTAATCTTGAGAGGATTTCTCTCTCCAGGATGTGATTGCCATTCTCTTCCTTTTGGAAAATGAGTTTTTCCTTTAAACAAATGAGGAGTAATTCTGCTTCCCTTGTTTGCAATAATAGCCGTATGAGTAGCAACTTGAAGAGGAGTAACTAAAATTGGACCCTGGCCAATAGAAACAGAAATCGTCTCTCCAGGATACCAGGGAGCATTCTTGACTCTTCTCTTCCAGATAGGATCAGGGACTAGCCCTTCCTTTTCTCCTGGCAGATCTATGCCAGTTTTTGAGCCAAAAGCAAGCAATTTTGCATAGCGTGCAATCTCTACTATGCCCATTTTTTTACCCAGTTGATAAAAATATATATTGCATGAATGCTGAATCGCTTCGTAAAGATTTACTGCACCATGACCTGGTTTAAACCAGCACGAAAAAGGATGCCCGTATATTTTAATCGATCCACTACAGAAAAAACGCGTCTTGTCGGTTATGATACTCGAATCCAGCGCTCCTAAAGCCAGGGTTGGTTTGAAAATGGAACCAGGAGAATACAGCCCTCGGATAGCCCGATTCTCCAAGGGGAATTTTGGGCTGTTGACTAAATCAAGCCACTCTTTGGGAGTGAATCGATTGATGAATTTATTCGGATCAAAATTTGGATAACTTGCTAATGTTAAAATTTCCCCGGTCCGAGCATCTAGAACCACAATAACCCCTTCCTTCCCCTCTAAAAGTTCTTCAGCCTTCTTCTGTAGATCAAAATCTAACGTCAACCAAACATCTTGTCCTGGAACAGGTTCTCGCCTGGATATCTCTCCTTTACTCCTTCCTAAACTGTCAACTATTTCTATTAACTGACCCTCTGTTCCCACCAATTGAGCCTCATACTCTTTTTCAATCCCTGTTTTTCCCACCTGGTCTCCTTGCCGTCTTTCTTTATGTTCATCAGCTTCTATTTCTCTTTGAGACAGCTCTTGTAAATAACCAATTACATGAGCTGCAAGAGTTCCATACGGATAAAATCTTTTTGGCTCTGCTTGAATGACTAGTTCTGGCAATTCCAGTTGTCTGCTCTCGATTCGGGCCACATCTTCCTTTAGAGTTAGGTTGTCTTTAATCACAATAGGTCGAAAACGAGGAAGGGATTTGTATTTATCGATTCTCTCCTTCAAAACATCTATTTCAAGGTTCAAAAGACTAGCAATTTTTTGGCAAGATTCTTCAAAATTTTTACAATTTTCTCTTATTATTGATGCTTTAAATGAAGCGACATTCTTCGCAAGTATTTTGCCATTTCTGTCCCTTATGAGACCTCGCTGAGGAGGTAAAATTATTTCTCTAATTCTATTTGCTTCAGATTTTTCCCAATATTTTTGGTGGTCAAGAATTTGTATCTTCCAAAAAAATAACACTAAAACAACGAACACTATATGAACGGAAATGTGTATGTTCTTCGTTTTTCTAAGGATTGAGGAGAGATCTTCATAAATTTTTTTATTTTTCATTTATTTTGCTTAGAAGCAAGGTTTTTAAACTTCCGTATTAAAATGAAGAGAATACTGCCAAGAAGAGCTGTGCTTAAAGGTTGAAAAAAAATGAGTCCTTTTCCAGTGTTTATGGTTTCTGAAAATATAAATGAATAAAGTAAAGCCCAGAGAAGCAATTCAAAGCCTACCAAAACAAATATAAAGAGAAAGTTTCTCCTCAAAGGAAGCACATTGATTTTTCTGGAAATATATCCAGCTGTGAATCCCATAATCGTTTGGGCTATGCCCGCAACACCAAATACTCCTAAGGAGAAGGAATCCTGGATAAGCCCACAAAAAGTCCCAATACATGCACCATATATCTCGCCTTTATCTAAAGCAAAGTAAATAATGACCAAACTAAAAACATTAAAAATCTGGATAAGAGAAATTGAAATCTTTGCCAGAACTGTATAAAAGATTAAGGCGATAACAATTCCAAGAGTAATCTCAATAAAATCTCTCATTTAAAATTTTGCTTAAAAAAATTCATTTATATCTAACATGATTACAGCGACATGATCCAAATTCCGAATTTCGAAAAAAGGCTTAACTTTAATTGTTTTGAAGAGAGATGTGCTAGGAATTACGGATAAAATCTCACCAACATTGATTCCGGGAGGAAAAATGCCATCAAAACCAGAAGTAATAACGCGTCCTCCTTCTTTTACTTCTTCATCAGTAATCTCAATATAATTTAAGAAGCACTGCCCTTTTGCATCCCCGGTCAGCACACCTGGAACCTTTTCCTTCTGAGAAAAAACACTAATTCCACTCTCACTATCAGTAACCAATTGGATTCTTGCTTCTTTAAACGATATGGGCTCGATGACTCTTCCTACCAAGTTACTGTGCTTATCGAGTACAACCATATTTTTTCTTATTCCATCTAAAGCACCTTTATTTATTGTTGCAGATTTATAAAAATTACTGGCATCGAATCCTATGACCCGAGCAGGCAAAATATTCTTATGAATTTTTGAGAGAGTATCACGGATTTCCTTCTCACTTTTATATTTTTGCATAGCAGTCCTGAGCAAATTATTCTCCTGTAGCAGAAAAAACATCTCCTTCTTCATCTCTTCATTCTGATCTTGAACATTGCGAAGGTAAAAATAATTTTTCCAGATGTTACCGATTTTTTGGAAAAAATAAACTATTCCGTGCTGAACAGGCGAAAAAATTGAAAATATAGCTTTTTCAAAATAACTTTCTTCTCTGTCTAACGGAACTTGGATAGAAATCAAGATGAGTTGAAAAAATATTAGCACTACAAGAATTATTAGGCTTTTTTTCTTTTTCAAGAGAAAGGGCATAAAATTAAATTGGTTAGATTAGAGAAATCTTTTTCAATAGATCTAAATCATCGAGCATCTTGCCTGCACCGAGAACAACTGTAGTCAGAGGATCTTCGGTAATAAAAACTGGAAGTTGAGTCTCTTCTCGCAATCTCTTGTCTAAATTTTTTAGTAGGGCCCCTCCTCCAGTCAAAACGATCCCACGGTCAATGATGTCCGCTGAAAGCTCAGGAGGAGTTTTTTCAAGCGCTATCCTAACAGCATTAATAATAGCAGAGACAATTCCCTCGAGTGACTCCCTTATCTCCTGGTCATCAACAACACAAGTCTTCGGAATACCTTCCCTCAAATCTCTCCCTTTTATCTCCATAGTCATAGGCTCATCCAGAGGATAAGCCGAGCCAATCTGTATTTTAACCTGCTCTGCGCTCTTTTCTCCAATCAGCAAATTATATTTCTTCTTAATATATTGGATGATAGCTTCATCCATTTCATTCCCGGCAATTCGAATGGCATGATTAAAGACAATGCCGTGAAGAGAAATGACTGCAATATCAGTGGTCCCGCCTCCGATATCAACAATCATATTCCCTGTAGGTTCGGATATGGGCAGATCAGCTCCAACAGAGGCTGACATGGGCTGCTGCACTAAATAAACTTCAGAAGCTTTGGCCCTTAAGGCAACGTCTTTAACCGCACGTCTTTCAACCTGAGTTATTCCTGTGGGGATTCCAATGACTATTCTTGGTCTGAGCAAAAAACCTCGGTTGTCTGTAGCTTTCTTGATAAAATAATCCAGCATTTTTTCCGTTACCTCAAAATCTGCAATGACACCATCTCTCATGGGCTTGATTATCGAAACACCACTCGGCGTTTTTCCCAACATCTCCTTAGCACGTTTTCCCACAGCTTCCACTCTTCCATTCTTCCTATTAACAACAACTATAGAAGGCTCCTGAACAACGATTCCTTTTCCTTTTAAAAAAACAAGAGTATTTGCTGTGCCTAAATCGATAGCTATATCGCAAAACAGCCTTTCTTTAAGCCAGCTAATCAAACTCATCTCTATCCTTCTCTATTTACACGTTTTATAACACATTTTTTCTTTTCACGCAATAAAATTTCTATTTTCACATATAAAAAGTGGTAAAGCCTTTTTTTTTCTTGATTTTTATCATCGAGAAATATATATTCAAAAAAAAATTGCCACATCTGCCTGAAGGAGGTTTAAATGAGTGACAAAGCTTTCAAACCTTACATATCCCCTGAACAATCCATGAAAGAAATATCTTTCAAGGCTATTTTCTTAGGGATAATAATGGCGGTAATCTTGGGTGCTGCCAATGCCTATTTGGGCCTTCTTGTAGGAATGACTGTGGCAGCCACTTTTCCTGCAGCTGTTATTGCTATGGCCGTTCTTCGTCCACTTAAAGGAACAATACTGGAAGAAAACCTGGCACGAACTACAGGCGCAGTCGGAGAAGCCCTGGCCGCGGGAGCCATATTTACAATTCCCGCTTTTCTTCTGGCTATTAATCCAGCAACTGGTGAGCCTATATGGCAAAAATTTGATCTCTTTAAATCTTCTATTCTTATGCTCGTAGGAGGAATCCTCGGAGTGCTTTTCATCACACTTGTCAGACGCACACTGGTTGAAGATGCCGAGCTCCCATTTCCCGAAAGTGTTGCCTGTGCAGAAATGGTCAAAACCGGACAGAAAGGCGGGTCACAAGTAGCTTATATGTTCTGGGCAATGGGGTTAGGAGGATTTATTGAATTCTTTACCAACGAAAACGGTATCCAACTTATAAAACCATATGTAAGAACTGTTTTCAAGATACCAGGCTTATCGCGCATCAGCTATCTCGACGGTGATAATGTTTTAAAATATAAAACTCCTGAAACTGCTCAAATAAAAGGGAGAATGTTTATAGAATCTCCGGCTGCAAATGCTGCTATGACCGCAGTGGGCTACATCATCGGACCAAAACTAGCAGCCTTGACTTTTTCTGGAGGAGTACTTGGATGGCTCTTTCTAATGCCTATACTTCTTTTTATAAGTGGAGATTTTGGTGACATTGTATCCAAATTTCAAGGGAATTGGACTGATATGGCCGTCTCTGCTTACAATGCCCAGATTAAACCCATTGCAGTTGGGGCCATGCTTGTGGGCGCCTTTTTCACACTCTTCAAGATGCGAAAAAGCCTTATCACGGGAATCGGCCGATCTATCACTGATGTCAGAAAAGTGCAGACTGAAGGCACAACAGAAACGATCAGAACTGATAAAGACCTGCCTTTTCCTTCCATAATAATCTCCATTATTGCTTTAATTATCCCGATGGTCTTTCTCTACAATGTATTTACGCGCAACATAGGTTCTTCTCTTGTATCTGCTCTGGTGATGATAGTCATGGGGCTTCTTTTTGCAGCAGTAGCTGGTTATCTTGTGGGTATCATCGGTTCTTCGTCAAACCCGATTTCTGGTTTAACATTAACAACTCTGCTTATTGCTGCTTTGATGATGGTTCTAATGGGACAAAAAGGAAGTTCGGGCATTGCAGCTGTAATAGCCGTGGCCGCAGTCGTCTGTTGTGTGGCTGGTGTGGCAGGAGATATGATACAAGACTGGAAAGTCGGTCATATTCTTGGTGGAACTCCCTGGCGCATGCAAATAGGAGGACTGATCGGCGTCATTGCTGCGGCCTTAACATTGACCTTCTCCCTCCAACTTTTACATAATACTATGAGAATTGGAAGTGATGCACTCCCAGCACCCCAGGCAAATTTGATGGCAATGATGGCTCAAGGAATAGTTGGAGGAGAAATGGCCTGGCCTTTAGTTATCGCAGGAATGCTTTTGGGTGTTGGTCTTATCCTCATCGGCTCTCCCTCGCCAATGATCATTGCTGTTGGAATGTACCTCCCATTTAGGGCTACAGCCTGTATTTTCTTCGGAGGAGTTCTAAAATACTTTATTGATAGCAGAGTTACAAAGAAAAATCCTACTGCAAAAGGAAAAGAAATTGCGGGAAACATCGGTCTTCTCATTGCCTCAGGATTGATTGCAGGGCAGGCAATCCTAGGAATCATTACTGCAGGCTTAAAGGGAGTAAAGCTAAAAATGCCTGAATCCTTGAATAATCCATGGCTTGGCCTTGTGATTTTCTTCACTCTCGGATTCATCCTGATTTACTTCCCTTACAAGAAGATGATTGAATCAGGAGAGTATGGAACTTCTTCTGAAGAAAAAGAAATCTAAGAATAAAAAAAACTAAACCCTGCATATTGTGAAAAAGAGAGGAGACAAAGAAACCAAGATCAATCTTCTCAATCTTATTCCAGTTCAAAACATAAAGTGGGAAAAAAATGAAGAAGGATTAATCGTCCTTCTCAAACCGAAATTTAAAAATCCGTTTTTAACAAAGCACATCCTTCCACGCTTGAAAAAACCTAACTACAAGATAAGCCTGGATGACATTGGCAGCTATATTTGGGCTCTTTGCGACGGAAATCGCACAGTAAAAGAGATAGCAAAAAGGCTAAAGGATAAATTTGGAGAAAAAATTGAACCACTCTATGATAGGTTATCACTTTTTCTCCAGAGTTTGGAAAAAAATAATTTTATTGAATATAAGAATAAGTAGCAAGGCGGGCAAGGTGCGCCCTAACGACTTGCGCGCCTTGTTTCTTATTCAAATGAAGTCAATCTAACTTAGACGAATTGAATAAACGGAAGATTTCCATTAAAATAAAGATCTAGAAGTAAATGCTCGAAAATGAATTATCTATCTTCCAAATTATTACATACGGAAACCCTATTCTTAGAAAAAAGGCTGAAAAGATCAAAAACATCGATAAAGAAATTGAGGAGTTTGCACAAAACATGGTTCGAACTATGCATGCAGCTCCTGGGATAGGCCTTGCAGCACCTCAAGTAAATCATAGCATCCAACTTATAACCGTAGACCTTTCAGCGGGAGAGAAACGTCAGGATCTAACCATTCTTATAAATCCTGAAATTGTCAGCCAGGAAGGAGAATCCCTTTTAGAGGAAAGTTGCCTTTCTGTACCTGATATCAAGGATAAAATAATAAGGCCCTTTCGAGCCGTTGTCAAAGGAGTAGATCTGAAAGGCACAGAAAAAATCATTGAAGCAGAAGGCCTCCTCGCTCGGGTTTTCTGCCATGAAATCGACCACATAAACGGAATACTATTTATCGATCACCTTTCTCCACTTAAGAAAAGTATTATCAGAAAAAAAATAAAAAAAAATATTGAAAATGGCAGTCCATAATGAAGCTTGTATTCTTTGGAAGTCCTGCCATAGCTCTTGTATCTCTAAAAAGAATTATAGAAGAAGGCCATAGAATCGAACTTGTTATTTCCCAACCTGATAAACCAACAGGAAGAGGGAAAAAGCTTATTCCTACTCCATTAAAAAGATTTGCACAGGATTTGAATATTCCAGTGTATCAACCTGTTAAAATTAGAAAGGATCAAATAGCGCTTGAAAAGATAAAAAAGATCAATCCAGACCTTAATGTTGTTGTGGCTTACGGCCAGATAATTTCTAGTTCCATTATCTTTCTCCCAAAGTACAACTCTATAAATGTACACTTTTCCCTCCTTCCTAAATACAGAGGAGCATCTCCTATACAGTGGGCTCTTTTAAACGGAGAAAGGAAAACAGGAGTGACCATTTTTGAGCTCAATGAAAGGATGGATGAAGGAAATATTTTAGCAAAAGAAGAAGTTGATATCCATCCAGAGGAGGGAGCTTCGGAGCTTGAGGCTCGTTTGGCTCACAAGGGAGCCGAGCTTTTAATAAAAACAATTGCCAAGATAGGCAAAATTAAGCCACAAAAACAAGACCATTCGCAGGCCACATATGCACCCAGAATAAAAAAAGAAGACGGTAGAATCAAATGGGAAAAGAATGCCATCTTCATAGAAAGATTGGTCAAAGCATACACACCCTGGCCCTCGGCCTATACTTTCCTCGCAGATCGACGGATAAAAATCCTTAAGGGAAAAAAGGAAGCTTTTAAAGGACAATCTTCTTCCCCGGGAGAAATATTGGAGGTAAAAAAAAAAGGCATCGAGGTTTGCTGTGGAGACGCAAGTGTTTTTCTTATCGAGAATCTTCAGCCTGAAAATAAAAAACCAATGAGCGCATATTCCTTCTCACTAGGGGCAAAGATAAGATCTGGGGATAGATTTATTTAAGTTAGGAGTAAGTAGTAAGAAAGCTCAAAACGCAAAACCCGCTCAATTTGGAAAGGAGTTGGATTCAATAACTGTAGAAAGTAATTTATAACCAAATTTATTGAGGATTTGAAGATGGAATTAGGAAGAAAGTTATTCTTCCAGAATATAATAGTAGGGATTTTTAGTCTTTCCATTGAGGCGTACCTCATAGTGAACATGCGGCCCTCGAGCTTTTCCTGTTTTTCCGACCAAACCAATGGCCTCTCCTCTTTTGACTTTTTGACCTACTTTAGCCAGAAATTTGCTCAAATGACAATAGACTGTGGTATAGCCAAACATATGTTTGATTTTAATAGTATTTCCCCCAATCTTATCATATTTTCTTTGAATGACCACACCATCTGCAGTTGCCACAACGGGATTTCCAGAGTTAGTCGCGATATCGATTCCTTTGTGGAAAGTCCATTTTCCTGTAAAGGGATCATTTCTCCAAGTATAAGCTGAACTTAGATATCCTTTTGTAGGCCATATCGAGGGGGTTGCAGAAAGTTTCAAAGTCTGATTCTCAAAGAAATGGGTCAATGTATTCAAATTATTTTCGATCTTGACTGCTTTTTGGCGGATACTTTGTAAACTGTTTAGCCCTCTATCTGGGGGAGAATTCAAGGAGCTTATTTCTTGATCATTGCCCCCTCCACCAATCCCAGGTTCTACCCCTAAAACATCTGGAGATTTCAGCCCAGCCATTACATTCAGCTTCTTGGCGTAGCTTTCGAAATGATCAATTGTCGTTTTAAGCTTACTCGTAGAATATTTGTATTGAACAATAGTTTCTTTTAATCTGGCATTTTCTTCATTGAGATCTCTGTATTTTTGCCGTGTGACATTCATCGTAAAATAATCAACAAGAAAAATTATCAAGACAGTAAAAAAGAAAATAGCAATTCCTTTAAAAAATTTAATTTTTTTCTCAGAGAACGTGATAGTCTTGAACTTTCCTTTGTTGTGAGGAACGATAATCAATGATAGAAACTTTTTATCCATTAATATTTACCTTGATTATCACAAATAAAAATTCATTGTCAAGAGATTTATTTTATTCACTGCATCTATTCTTTCTGTATGTTTACCTCAATCCATCTAACTATGTCCTGAGTAGAAGAGCCAGGTAAAAATATTTCAGATATCCCAAGCTTCTTCATTTTAGGAATATCCTTTTCAGGGATAACTCCACCAGCAATGACTTCGATATTATCTATTCCCTTTTCTTTGAGAAGATTCATGATTTTAGGAAACAAAACAGTATGAGCACCAGAAAGAATACTCAACCCTATGACATCAACGTCCTCCTGGATAGCAGTATTGACAATTTCCCCTGGAGTTCGTCTCAAGCCTGTATATATGACTTCAAAACCTGCATCCCTTAAAGCCCGACTAATAACTTTGGCTCCCCGGTCGTGGCCATCTAAGCCTGGTTTTGCAATCAAGATTCTAATCTTTCTCTTAGCCATTTAAGTGCTCCTCTCTTTACAAAGTTCCAATTACAAGTTACTAGTTACCAATTACTAGTATGTTATCGGTTCTTGATATTCTCCAAAGACTTCCTTCAACGAATCAATAATTTCTCCAAGAGTTGCATAACTCTTAACACACTTTAAAATAAAAGGCATTAAATTGAGGTTGTCGTTGGCTGCTCTTTTTAAATCGAGCAAATTTTTCTTGACTTGAGAACTATTCCTTGATTCCTTGATATCTTTCAGTCTAGCCAACTGTTGCCTAGCGACAGATTCATCGATCTGGAGGGTAGGGATAGGCTCATGTTTCATCTCAAAAGCATTGACTCCAACAATTATTTTCTCCCTCTTTTCAACGGATTGTTGATACCAATACGAACTGTCAACAATCTCTTTCTGGGGGAATCCGATCTCTATAGCCTTCACCATTCCTCCCATATCATCTATTCTTTTAATGTACTGTCTAGCCTCTTCTTCCATCTCTTTAGTGAACTTTTCTACAAAATAAGACCCTCCTAAAGGATCTATGCAATTTATCACTCCGCTTTCATGAGCAATTATCTGTTGTGTCCTCAGGGCGATAGTGACAGCCTCTTCAGAAGGCAAAGCATATGTTTCATCTAGGGAGTTGGTATGCAAGGACTGAGTTCCGCCTAAAACTGCAGCCAAGGCTTGTATAGCAACCCTTATAACGTTATTATATGGCTGTTGAGCCATCAAAGAAACTCCAGAAGTCTGGGTATGAAATCTTAGCCACCATGACCTTGGTTTTTTTGCCCCAAACCTTTCTCTCATAGCCTCTGCCCAAATCTTTCTGGCAGCTCTGTACTTTGCAATTTCTTCAAAGAAATCATTGTGAGCATTAAAGAAAAATGAGAGTCGGGGGGCGAAGTCATCCACTTCAAGCCCTCTCTCTAAAGCCCACTCCACATATTCAATCCCATCTCTCAGGGTAAAAGCTAATTCTTGGACAGCCGTCGATCCTGCCTCTCTTATATGGTAACCGGAAATGGAGATAGTGTTCCATCTAGGAACTTCTTTGGCTCCGTACTCCAATGTATCTACAATCAGCTTCATAGAGGGCTTTGGAGGAAAAACAAATGTTTTTTGTGCAATATATTCTTTGAGAATGTCATTCTGAATGGTTCCCGAGATTACTTTCTGAGAGACCCCTTGTTTTTCAGCCACAGCAATATACATGGCCCAAAGCACTGCAGCAGGAGGATTTATGGTCATCGAGGTTGTTATTTTATCCAAAGGAATGTCTTTAAAGAGAATTTCCATATCCGCAAGAGAATCCACAGCCACTCCGCATTTCCCAATTTCCCCTTGAGCCAAAGGATGGTCAGAATCCATTCCCATTAGAGTAGGAAGATGAAAAGCAACGCTCAGCCCTGTCTGTCCATGAGAAAGAAGATATTTGTATCTTTTATTTGTGTCTTCAGCTGTCCCAAACCCAGAAAACTGACGCATTGTCCATAAACGCCCGTGATACATATTGGGATGAATGCCTCTTGTGTAAGGATACTCACCAGGAAAACCCAAGTTTTTCTTGTAATCAAAATCAGCCAAATCTAAAGGAGTATAAAGCTCTTTAATTTTTTTCCCTGAAATGGTCGTGTATTCCTTTTTTTCGGGGCAAGCCTTTTCTAATGATTTCATGTTTTTTCCTTTTTTTCCAATGATCAAGCAATTGTTTAAATCATCTTGAGAAGAATTTTTCTTTTTCAAGCCTTCAAGACATGAAACTCCAAATCCAATGTCTGAGGCTTAATGTTCTGAACTTAAGGTTTAACGTTTTATATTGAATTTGCTTTAAACTTTAAACCTTAAACCTGCAACTCTGCTAGAATCAATCTTCCGTAGCTTTGAATACTAAATCACCTTCTCTTACTGGGCTTTCTACTTTAAGCCCAACCTCCATCCCTTGTTCGGCTATATCCACAGGACTATGTTCCACTTGCATAGAGTCCACTTTCTGGTAAAAATCTGATGTGTGACCTTTAATATGAATTGTGTCCCCTACATGTAGATTTCCTTTAGATAATTCTAAAACACCGACTCCGATTTTAGAGAAATAATGAATTATTTTCCCTATTTCTTCCTCCATGAATGCCTCCTTATTGCATATCTATTAGAAATTATCAAAATCAGGAACATTTCGCAAGTCAGGTTTAACCACAGAGTACAGATCCTCCATTCACATTCAAGACTTCGCCGGTTATATGCCTAGATAGGTCCGAAGCCAAGAAAAGAATGGGTCCTGCTATGTCCTCTGGAGGGGAAATTCTATGTAAAGGAATGCTTTCCTCGACTTTCCTTCTAAAATCAGAATCACTAAGAACTTCAGTGCACATATCAGTATCTACCCAGCCAGGGGCAATACAGTTGACACGGATATTATAAGGAGCCAGCTCCACAGCAAGGGATTTTGTGAATGAAATTAAAGCTCCCTTGCTGGCAGCATAATGTGAGTGAAAAGCTTCTCCTCTAACAGCAGCAGTCGAAGATACATTAATGATCCAACCCTTCTTTTTCTCCTTCATGTAAGGGACAACAACATTACAAGTGAAAAAAACACCATCGCAATTGATCCTCATTGTTTTAGCCCATACTTCCTCATTCATGTTTCCTATCTCTCCATAAGTCCATATTCCTGCATTATTAACCAATATATCGATCTTGCTCCATCTCTCTATACATTTTTCAACCATGTCATCAATTTCGTCTTTTTTTGATATATCTACCTTAAAAACCAAACATTCCTTTCCCATCATCTCAACTTGCACTTTAACTTTTTCAGCTTCTTCTATCTTGCTGGCATAATTTATAGCAATGTCGCTTCCTGCTCTGGCGAATAATATGGCAGTAGCACGTCCAATCCCTCTCGAACCGCCTGTTATCAGTGCTTTTTTCCCCTCTAAACTAATCATGCAACTCTCCTTTTAAATACTTGAAACCACAAAGTCCAAAAACCAGATGCCAAATGAATGTCAAATGGCTAAATGTCATATCTGACTCCGCGAAACGTCAAACGTAAAACGTAAAAAGAATAAAAAACACAAATTAAATGATCGTCTTGCGTTTGCCGTTTTACGTGAGACAGTCACGAGCTTTGATATATGAACTTTATTTATTCTAATTTTAATAGTCAAGCGAGAGGTTTTTTATTTCATCGAATTGAAGGTATCGGTAGATTTCGCTCATTTCAGGCATGATTTTTTCTTTAAAGACGGAAAAATACTCCTCAGGGCTCGGGAGCTTGCCCGATAAAGCAGCAATAGCTCCTAATTCCGCAGAGCCTAGATAAACACGGGCTTCATCTCCCATGCGGTTATCGAAGTTTCGCGTAGAAGTCGATATAATCGTTGCCTTAGGACGCACCCTGGCCTGGTTCCCCATACACAAGGAACAGCCAGGAATTTCAGTTCGCGCACCAATACTGGCATAGATGGAATAATAACCTTCCCTAATTAGTTGCGCTCTATCCATCTTTGTCGGTGGGGTTAACCAAACACGGGTATTCAGATAACCTGAGCCTTTGAATATCTTTCCTGCTGCCCTGAAATGTCCGATGTTCGTCATACAGGACCCGATGAATATCTCATCGATCGAATCTCCAGCCACATCAGAAAGGAGCTTTACATCATCAGGGTCATTTGGGCAAGCCACGATTGGCTCCTTTATATCTTCGAGGCTAATTTCAAGAACTGCTGCGTATTCGGCATTTTCATCTCTTCTGAGCAAGTTTGGATCTTCCAGCCATCTCTCGCAAGCTTCTATTCTCCTTTTAAGCGTATCAGCATTATTGTAGCCGCTCTCAATCAATTTTTCCATCAAGGCGATATTGCTTCTAAGATAACTTGCCACGCTTTCTTCATTGAGAGAAATCGTTCCCCCTGCTGCAGAGCGTTCTGCAGTGGCGTCTGTTAGCTCGAAAGCCTGCTCGACCGTTAAATCAGGTAAACCTTCCATCTCAACTATCCGTCCATTGAAAATATTTTTCTTTCCTTCTTTCGCTACGGTCAACAATCCTTCTTTTATGGCAAAATAGGGAATTGCGTTTACTACATCACGGAGAGTAATTCCAGGATTCAACTCTCTCTTGAACTTTACTAGGACTGATTCAGGCAAGTCCAGAGGCATGAATCCTAAAGCCCCTGCAAAAGCAACTAGGCCAGAGCCAGCAGGAAAGCTAAGACCTATGGGAAAACGGGTATGAGAATCCCCTGCAGTACCCATTGTATCAGGGACCAAAAGGCGGTTTAGCCAGGAATGGATAACGCCGTCACCGGGCCTAAGTGCAACACCTTTCCTCTCTACGACAAACTCAGAAAGGAATTTATGCATTCTCACATCTGAAAGTTTAGGATAAGCGGCTGTATGACAGAAAGATTGCATAAACAGGTCCGACTGAAATTCTATGCAGGCAAGCTCTTTTAACTCATCTGCAGTCATCGTGCCTGTTGTATCCTGTGAACCTACAGTTGTCATCTTCGGTTCACAGGCTGATCCAGGAAGGACACCATTCTTACCGACGGCTTTACCCACGATTTTCTGCGCCAGTGAATATCCCTGGTCCTCCTTAGGAGATGGATTTTCAAGACTAGTAAAAAAGTTCGCTTCCGAAATGCCAAGGATTTTTCGTGCCTTGGCCGTTAAGGACCGGCCAATGATCAAGAGAAGCCTCCCGCCGGCCCGGTACTCATCCTTTAGAGTTGCCGGTTGAAATTCAAAACTGGCTAACGTTTCTCCACTTTCCCTCGTGATGGTTCCCAATCTGGTGTTAATTGTAATATTCTCACCGATTTTCATCTTCGTCACATCGCACATAATCGGCAATCCACCAGAATCTTCGACAGTATTGAAAAAAATCGGGGCAATCAATCCACCAATGACTATTCCACCTCTTCTTTTGTTCGGTACATAAGGGATGTCTTCCCCAATGTGCCACATTAAGGAGTTTGTTGCAGATTTCCTGGAAGAGCCTGTTCCCACAACATCCCCTACAAAGACAACTTGATACCCTTTATCACGGAAATTCTTGACTGTATCGATCCCGCCTGGGAATCTCGTCTCTCCCATGGATAGCGCATGGAGAGGAATGTCAGACCTGCTCCAGGCATACTTTGCAGGAGACAAATCATCTGTGTTGGTCTCTTCTTCAACTTTAAAAACTTTAAGGGAGAATTTTTCCGGAAACTCTGGTTTTGAAAGGAACCAATCTCCGTTTGCCCATGATATTAGAACTTCTTCGGCAAACTTGTTTTTTTTCGCCATCTCTACGACTTTATCAAAAGTACTGTAAATGAGAATTGTCTTCTTCAATGATTCAGCTGCCTCACCAGCAAGCTCGCCATCCTCCAAAAGCGATAGCAAAGGCTCGACGTTGTATCCACCCAGCATAGTTCCAAGGAGAAACACGACTTTTTTCCTGGAAAGAACAGGAGAGGAAGTATCGCCCTTTGCTACCCTCGTCAGCCAAGCCGCTTTGAGTTTTGCTGAAGGATCAACCCCAGGGGCTACACGGTTGCTTAAGACGTTTAAAAGGATTTCTTCTTTGCCCTCAGGAGGATTTTCAAGGAGTTGACAGACCTCATGTACTTCGTCTGGACTTAATGGAAGTGGAGGGATACCTTGCAGTTTCCTTTCTGATTCATTTTTAAAATATGATTCTAACATTGCTACTGCTCCCTTCTAAATTGATTATAATATTGGGATATTTTTCTATTTGCGAAGATAATGAGTTAATATATAACAGAAGAACAAAAAGTTCAAATAGCAACGCTCAACACAAAAGTCTATGTAGGAAATTCAAAATAGGAAACAAATTCAAATTTCTGAATGTTCAAAACTGAAAACGAAGTAAGGAGTTAGGAGTAAGGAGCAAAAATAATTCCTGGATTGCTGTTTATTCTTCACTGCTTACTTTCATTGTTTTATATAAAAATATTGTATAAAAAGTTGATTTTACTCAGAAAAAATTATAGTATTATTAATTCATTTTATTTACTTCATATAGGGAGGATTAATCATGGATTATACTGCTGTCGAGAAAGCTAAAGAATATTTTGGCCAGATTGTTGAAGAACAGCTAAAACGTGTAGAGGAATTAAAAAATGCTCAAGACTGGATCGACTATTCTCAGCTCAAACCCATTATCGTTGGAATCATCGGTGGTGACGGAATTGGGCCTCACATCGCCGCAGAATCCCGCCGAGTTTTAGAATTTATTCTTCAGGAGGAAGTAAAAAACGGAAAAGTTGAATTTCGTGATATTGAAGGACTAACCATTGAAAACCGTGCCGAGCAAAATAAGTCCATTCCTGATGATATTCTGGAAGAGATAAAGAAATGTCATGTCATCCTTAAAGGCCCAACCACCACGCCCAGAAGAGGAGATCCCTGGCCGAATATTGAAAGCTGCAATGTTTCCATGCGGCGCTATTTGGATTTATTTGCGAATGTCAGGCCCGTAAAAGTACCCAAAGAAGGAATTGACTGGATGTTTTTCAGAGAGAACACCGAAGGCGCCTATATAATGGGCAGTAAAGGAATCAATGTGACCGATGATTTAGCTATTGATTTTAAAGTCATAACTTCTCAAGGCGCAGAGAGGATTATCCTCCTTGCTTTCGAATATGCAAAAAACAATAATATCAATAAGGTCACCATTGTGACCAAAGCCAATGTAGTAAAGACATCTGACGGAAAATTCTTGGATATAGGATACAAGATTGCTAAGGAATATCCTGAGATCGAATGCGATGATTGGTACATTGACATCATGACAGCCAAGCTTATTGATCCCAAACGCAGAACCCAGTTCAAGGTAATAGTCCTCCCCAACCTGTATGGAGACATTCTCACTGACGAAGCTGCAGAATTCCAGGGAGGAGTAGGAACGGCAGGAAGTGCTAACATCGGAAAACGCTATGCCATGTTTGAAGCTATTCATGGCTCTGCTCCGCGCATGGTCAGAGAAGGTAGAGCTCAGTATGCAGACCCGTGCAGCATGATCCGGGCTGCCGCCATGTTGGTCAACCACATAGGATATTCTAAAAGAGCCAAGAATCTGGAGATGGCTTTAGATGTCTGCGGAAATTATGAGAAAAAACTTGTTATCACAGGAAGATCTACAGGAGCCACTGGGGCTGAATATGCTGACTATCTCATGGAAACTCTCCAGGATCCAAAATTAAAAGAAAGGTGGGAGAGTTACACAAAATAATATTGTGAATCTTTAACCTTAAATCATAAACCAAAGAGTAAACAAAAGAGTGATTTAAAAATTCAATTGGTTAGAATAAAATAATCTATATTCTTAACCAAGCAATTTTAAGGAGGTACTATGATGAGAAAAAAGATAAGCGTTATCGGAGCCGGCCATGTCGGAGAAGCAGCAGCTTTTAAAATTTCCGAACAAGAATTGGGAGATGTCGTGCTGCTGGATATAATCGAAGATATGCCAATTGGAAAAGGTTTGGATATGCGCGAGGGCGGACCAGTCGGCAAGTATGATTCCAGTACTTTTGGAACAAATTCTTATGAAGACACAGTGAATTCAGATATTGTGGTCATCACTGCTGGAGTTCCCAGGAAGCCGGGAATGAGCCGGGATGAACTTGTTGGAACAAATTTTGGAATCGTCAAAGCAGTCACTGAAAATGTCATCAAATATTCTCCTGACGCCTTGCTGCTTGTGGTCTCTAATCCCCTAGATGCCATGGTTTATACTGCTTTCAAAACCAGCGGATTCCCTAAGAACAGAGTCTTCGGAATGGCAGGAATTCTGGATACTACCCGCTTCAGAGCATTCTTATCCATGGAGACCAATGTCTCTGTGGAGAGTATCCAGGCTCTAGTCCTGGGAGGTCATGGAGACACTATGGTTCCCTTTGCCCGATACACCACAATTGCCGGAATCCCTGTATCCCAATTCATTCCTCAAGACAGACTTGATGCTATCATCGAGAGAACGAGAAAAGGCGGCGGTGAAATCGTCAAATACCTGAAAACTGGGAGCGCTTACTATGCACCTTCCCTGGCCATAACCGAGATGGTTGAATCCATTGTCAAGGACAAGAAGAAAATTCTCCCCTGCGCTGCTTATCTTGAAGGAGAATATGGAATCAATGGCATCTATTTCGGAGTTCCTGTTAAATTAGGAGCCAACGGAGTCGAAGAAATAATAGAGATCGACCTGACAGAAGAAGAAAAGCAAGCCATCAAGAAATCCGAAGCTGCTGTTCGCAACGTCATCGACCTGTTAAAATTTTAAAGAAAAATGGCGGATCATCGAATCGAAACACCAGTTAGTGATGAAGTCATAGAAAAGCTTCGGGCAGGAGATCGAATCTACATCACAGGGTACCTCTATACAGGAAGAGATTCTGCACATAAAAAGCTGATAGATCTTGTCAAGGAAGACAAGGAACTTCCTATAGATGTAAAAGGGCAGTTTATCTACTATGTAGGCCCAACACCAGCGAGACCTGGAAAGCCCATCGGATCTGCAGGCCCCACAACAAGCTACAGAATGGACTCTTACGCTCCGACCCTTCACGCCTTGGGGCTCAAAGGCACGATTGGAAAAGGGTCCCGGAGTGAAGAAGTCAAAGAAGCCCTAAAAAAACACAAGGCTGTCTATTTAGCCGCAGTAGGTGGGGCAGGAGCTCTTATCTCAAAAAGTATTGTAGGTGCTGAAGTCATCGCTTATCCCGAATTAGGCCCTGAAGCCATCAGAAAAGTCCAGGTCAAGGATTTTCCCTGCATTGTTATCAATGACATGTACGGCGGAGACCTGTACGAGGAAGGAAAAAAGCAGTATCAAAAATAAGTAGAATACAGAATTCAGGAGACAGAAGGCAGAAAGCAGTAGGCAGGAACAGTAAGCAGTTTGCAGTAGGGAGAATAGGTTGAACAGCTAAAATCTAGAATGGCTGTTAAGGATAATTTCTTTACTTTTTAAATTCTGACTCTTGAATTCCATAACTATCACATAAGGATTAGTACAATGAAAATACACGAGTATCAAGCCAAACAAATCCTCAGTCAATTTGGGGTACAAATTCCAAGAGGAGAAGTCGCTGATACCCCTTCAAAAGCTCGCGAAATCGCAGAAAAAATCGGCCCTAAAGTTGTTCTCAAGGCCCAGGTTCATGCAGGCGGAAGAGGAAAAGGAGGCGGCATTAAACTTGTCAATACCCCTGAGGAGACAGAAAAGCTCGCCCAGGAAATGATCGGGATGACACTCGTCACTCATCAAACAGGACCAGAAGGAAAACTGGTCAGAAGAATCATGGTTGAAGAAGCTCTTGATATCGACAAAGAGTTGTATGTCGGAATCGTCATTGACAGGGCCAAAGAAGCGCCTGTTGTCATGGCTTCATCTGAAGGAGGAGTTGAAATTGAGAGAGTTGCGGCCGAGACTCCAGAGCTTATTTTCAAAGAATACATAAATCCCGCCACAGGATTTCAAGTTTTTCAGGCAAGAAAGCTGGCTTTTAAGCTCGGACTTGTGGGTAATACTTTGAAACAAGCAGTAAAGTTTATCTTAGGGCTTTACAAGGTTTTCGAATCTGTAGATGCATCTCTTGCTGAAATTAACCCCTTGCTCATCACCAAACAGGGAAATGTACTTGCTCTGGATGCGAAAATTAACATCGATGACAATGCTCTTCTCCGTCATCCTGATATCAAGGAGATGAGAGACTTTGACGAAGAAGAGCCCTTAGAGGTTGAAGCCTCAAAGTACAACCTGAATTATATCAAACTGGACGGAAATGTGGGCTGTATGGTTAACGGAGCAGGCTTGGCTATGGCGACCATGGATCTCATCATGCACACAGGTGGGAAACCTGCAAACTTTCTTGATGTGGGCGGAGGAGTCTCGGAAGAATCAGTCAAGAATGCATTCAAAATTCTTGTCTCGGATAAAGATGTCAAAGCAGCCTTGATCAATATTTTCGGCGGCATTGTCCGCTGCGACCTGGTGGCTAGTGGCATCGTTAAAGCTGCAAAAGAATTGGACCTCAAGGTTCCGATGGTTGTCAGGCTGGAGGGTACAAATGTTGAGCTTGGTAAAAAGATTTTAAATGAATCCGGGCTTTCATTCTACTCAGCATCAAGCATGAAAGAGGCGGCTGAAAAAGTTGTTCCTCTTGCCCAACAATAAGAAAGGAGTGGATCATGAGTATTTTAATTGATGAGACTACTCGAGTCGTGATTCAAGGAATCACAGGGGGTGAAGGAACATTCCACACACAAAGGATGCAGGAATACGGAACAAAAGTCGTCGCAGGAGTCACCCCTGGCAAAGGAGGACAGACTCATCTAGGAGTTCCTGTTTTTAACACAGTAGAAGATGCCGTGAAAGAAGAAGGAGCCAATGCCGCTGCTATTTTTGTCCCGCCATTTTTTGCAGCCGACGCAATCATGGAAGCTGCTGATGCAGGAGTAAAAGTTGTCGTATGCATCACAGAAGGAATTCCTACTTTTAACATGATTAAAGTCAAACAGCTCCTGAAATGTAAAGCCTGTAATCTCATAGGCCCAAATACTCCTGGAGTCATATCCCCAGGGAAATGTAAAATAGGGATCATGCCCGGTCACATCCACACTCCTGGAACAATCGGCATTATCTCCCGTTCCGGAACTTTAACTTACGAAGCAGTACAGCAGGTATCACAGCAAGGGTACGGACAGTCTTCAGCTATTGGTATTGGCGGTGACCCCATAGTCGGTTTAAAATTTATCGATCTTTTAAAGCTGTTTAAAGAAGATAAAGACACAGAAGCCGTAATCCTCATCGGAGAGATCGGAGGAACAGCCGAAGAAGAGGCCGCGGAATACATAAAGAAAGAATTTAATAAACCTGTGGCCAGCTTCATTGCCGGCCAGACAGCTCCCCCTGGAAGACGAATGGGCCATGCAGGTGCCATTATCGCTGGAGGAAAAGGAACAGCCAAAGAAAAGATGAAAGCCCTTGAAGATGCTGGAGTTTCTGTGGCCAAGAGCCCGGCCGAAATCGGAGCTAAAATCAAAGAAGCACTTTCTTAAACAAGCATTAAGAAGGAATAAACTTAAAACTCATTTTAATGGCACAAAAACTAAAAGTCGACTTCCATATTCACACCTCTGAAGATCCTACAGAACACATACCTTACAACGCCTTTCAACTCATCCATAAGGCGAGTCAGGAAGCGTTCGACGCAATTGCAATCACCAATCATAATGTTGTCACATATAACAAAGACTTAGTCAGTTTCGCAGAAAAAAAAGGAATCCTTCTTCTTCCAGGAATGGAAGCCACATTCTCCAATAAACATGTCTTAATCATCAATCCCGATTTCAAAAAAAATCCTTTGAATAGGCCTTTAAAAGATCTTTCTAAAATAAAAAATAACACAAACCTGATAATCGCCCCTCATCCTTTCTTCCCAACATCAAAATCACTGAAATCTACTTTGTTTCAGTATCTATCTTTTTTTGATGCGATTGAATTTTCTCATTACTACAACCATGTTATAAACTGCAACAAAAAGGCCGTAGAAATAGCCAATCTATACAATAAGCCTTTAGTAGGAACTTCTGACTGCCACAATCTCTTGCAGCTAGGAACAACCTATGCTCTTGTAGAAGCAGAAAAAGAGCCTTTATCCATAATCGAAGCTGTTAAAAAGGGAAAAATCGAACTCTGTACCACTCCATTTTCCCTTATCTCCATGAGCAGGGTTGCTGTGAATTTTTATCTATCTAAAAGATTCAAGGCTTTAAACAAGCTTAAACTTGTTCCTTGAGAATAAATTTATCTCAAGAATAAAATATATTCCATAAGGAGGGTGCGTATGAAAAAAATTTTTAAACATTTCATTTTAACAGGGCTTATTTTATTCATCTTGTTACTTCCAGTATTCGCCCAGCAACAAACTCCGATCAAAGTGCATCAGGTAAAAGAAAACATCTATGAAGTGAAAGGCGGAAGCGGAGCCAACACCGGGTTTTTTATCGGAGAAAAGGGAGTCCTGGTCATTGACGCTAAAATGAGCGAGGAATCAGCCAAACAAATGATCGCGGAAATCAAAAAACTCACATCCAATCCTATAGAGCATATCATTCTCACACACAGCGATGGTGACCATGTAAACGGTCTTATCGGCTTTCCAGAAGGCATAAACATCATCGCCCACCACCAAACAAGAAAGCACATGGATAAGGCCTTCAAGGAGCCGAAACAAAGGCTCTATCTTCCCACCCAAACGTTTTCAAACAAGATGAAACTATATTCTGGAAGCAAATTGATTAAGCTGCTCTACTTTGGCCCCGCCCATACAAATGGAGATATTGTTGTCTTTTTTCCAGAAGAGAAGGTCGCATTCCTCGGCGACCTAATCTTTCTCGGAAGAGACCTGCTTATACACAGGCACAAGAACGGAAGCTCTTTTGGGGCAGTCAAAACATTAAAATCTATTCTAGAGCTGGATGCAGACACCTTTGTCCACGGCCACGGCGACATCGCCAGCAAAAGCGATATTGAGGGGCTCGTAAAATCTCTCGAAGAAAAACAGAACAAGATAAAAGCCCTTATCCAAGAAGGAAAAACACTTGATGAAATAAAAAAAGTTTTTAATGTTGAGGATCGGCCTGCACAACCAGGCAGACGCCGCTGGCTCAGCCTCGTCGAAACAATCTATCTTGAAATAACCGAGAAAAAATAGTCGCGATTTTTATCTATTCCAGTTTTTATATGAAATCAGGGGCAAATATATCACATTAACGAACCTGTAGAAAGGAAAGATATCTCCTGCTCAAGGAATGAGCTTGATGTGATCGCGGTTTAAAATCACATCCTGTTCGTTTCTACGCTTGTCGAACCAGTTTTGGGCGGCACAAATTTCAACAGGACCTCTATTTCCTTTGCACTTCGCAAGAGGCAAAATCTCACTTCATCATTCCATGTAAACCCGGAAAGATAAATCCTCAGTTCGTTAATGTCAGTAAATTGTTCTCTATCCACAGAGAGTATAACATCTCCTTTCTCAAAGTTGGCATTTTTTGAAACACCGTTTATTGGCTTTCTTTCAATAACCAAATTTTCAAGCCCATCGAATTTTTTAAATCTTAATCCTATTGAAGGAAAAATAGGTTTATCCTCTTCTTCAATCCCCCAAACATAATTGGCAATGCTTCTGGAAACTTGTACACTCTCTTTCTCTTTAGAAACAGCAACACAGATGACTGTTTTGAAAGGCAGGCGGCTTTTCTCATACGCCCGGCGATTAATTCCCAGATTATAGAGAAGATGTCCGGATCCAGCCAGAATGACCATTCTTTTATCCTCTATCTCTGAGCTCCGAAGAGCATTGGAAGCCATGACCTCATCCCAGGCTGACTGAGCACGATACAATCCTTCAAACATCATATCAAGACCTCTGCCTTTCATTTGAGGTGGAAGTTCTGTGCTTTCGAAAATCGTACGAATGAGCATTCTGTGTTCTTTATGAGAAAGGTCAGGACGGGGAACTATTTTCTTTTCCTCTTCTGACAGCGCCTCCCAGCCTTTCTTTCTGATTTTTGTTATCAGGGCCCGCGGTACATTTAAAGCATAACCAGGTATTTTATTGTGTTTTGCAGTGCAAAATATTTTCTGATAATAACCAAAATTATAATTCCAGGTGATATACCACCTGCTTTCTCGGATAAATTCATCCTGTGAGAGGATTCCCAGGCTCCATTTGTTTAAAACATCCTGCTGGGTGATAGGAAACATCTCCAAACCTATACATAAGTCTTTATCTTGCTCGTATAGCGCCTGAATAATCTTTGCCTGCACCTGATGCATAGGAAGGCTGTTGTGGGTTTCTCCCACGTAAACAAAACGGCTTTTCTCCATCTCTTTGATCATCTTTGAAAAAGCAATGGATTTTCCGTCTCGAGCTGAATAGATTTTTCCAGCAGAAACAGCCATGGTTTTTTCTTTAAGATTTTTGTCTCCGATCTTTAGAAGGAGGGTTCTATCAACCTTTTCATCCCCAAAAAGCATGAACGTAACAATAACAAAAATAAAAACCACTGAAATTTTCTTAAAGCTCATCTTTTATCTCTCCTTTGAGTTGATAAGTATGATAACACTAGCAAGACAAAAAATCACTGCTATACTAAGCATCGTAAGCATTTCTTTTCGATTAATTTGATTGACTAGACAATTTTATTTCATGAAATTATACTAATCTAACACATGAAAAAGCAGGAAAAAGAACAGAAAAAAACAATCCGCACATTTGCCGCCGCCTCCTTCCTGAATGACCTGGGCTCTGACATCATCTATCCTATCTGGCCGTTTTTTGTGACAATGATTCTAAAAGCCAATATGGCAGCTCTGGGCTTTCTGGACGGCATTGGGGAAGCCCTTGTGTCTCTGTCCCAGGCTGCCTCAGGATACTTATCAGACAGGATAAAGAAACGGAAGATATTTATCTGGACCGGATATCTCTTGGGAGCTCTTTCTAGATTGGGGTATGCTGTCTCTTCTGTGTGGCCGCATCTGATCCCTTTCAGAGCTTTAGATCGAGTAGGAAAAATCAGGAGTGCACCAAGGGATGCTTTTGTAGCTGATGCATCAACCGAGGAAAACAGGGGGGGAAATTTTGGTTTTCTGAGAGCTATGGATCACCTGGGCGCAGTCTTCGGTATCCTCATCTGTATTGCTTTTTTCAGCCTATTAGGATACAGAGTTCTTTTTGCCCTGGCAGCCATTCCGTCTGTAATCAGTGTATTTCTTATTTTTTCTTTAATCAAGGAAAGAAAATCTGAGCAGATTAAAATCTACAAAGGAATCTCATTAAAAGACCTGGACAAAAACTTCAGGCTCTTCCTCGTCCTCAGCTCTATTTATGCTTTGGGAGCCTTCAGCTATTCATTTCTGCTCATTTATGCCAAAAGATTCGGCTTTAAGGTGACATTTGTCCCTGTTCTCTATTTAATCTTTACTGCATCCGCTTCTCTCTTCTCTTATCCTTTTGGAAGGCTTTCGGATAAAATCGGAAGAAAATCCGTGTTGATGCTCTCTTTTCTCTTCTGGGCTGCAGTCTGTTTGAGCTTGATTTTCGGCCGCAGTGACGAGATAGTCATTTTTTCCTTTATTCTATACGGGGCCCATAAAGGTGCTTTAGAGCCGGTTCAAAAAACATTTGTCTCAGAGCTTGCTCCCAAGGAATTCAGGGCAAGTGTTTTGGGCGGCTACCAGATGGTAATCGGTCTATGTGCTCTTCCTGCATCCTTCATCGCTGGAGTACTGTGGGAAGGCTTTGGCATGTCCGCACCTTTCTATTTTTCCCTTATATTAACAATCATTTCAGGCTTCATGCTGGTTTTCGTGAAAAAGCGCTGAGGCATTTTTTCATCCGGCCAATTTAACTAAAAAAATCATCCATCTTTCCTCAGAATAACAAAATGTCCAAAGTCAAGGTTTGACCCCATTCTTGACTAATTGATTTACTTCTCTTCTTCTTCCGCTTTGACCCGGCCCTCTTTAACGGCCTCCTTGATGATCTTTTGCTGAAGTTGGCCAGGAATTTCTTCGTAATGAGAGAACTCCATGAGAAAGGAACCTCTTCCTCCCGTGATTGAAGTAAGTGACGGTTCAAAATCCAGCATTTCAGCCATTGGAACCTGGGCTTTGATGATGCGCAGGTTCCCTTTCTGCTCCATTCCCTGAACTTTTCCTCTGCGTCCGTTAAGGTTGCCCATGATATCTCCCATATAGGCTTCGGGTGTATAGATCTCAACATTCATGATGGGCTCAAGGATAGTTGGTCTGGCCTCTTTCATCCCTTTTTTAAAAGCCATTGAGGCAGCAATCTTGAATGCAATATCAGAAGAGTCGACATCATGGTAGGAGCCATCATAGAGTATGACTTTAAAATCAATAGTAGGAAAGCCAGCCACAACCCCTTTTTTCCGGGCTTCCTGAATTCCTTTCTCGATGGAAGGAATGTAATTCTTCGGAATGGATCCTCCGAATATTTTATCCTCAAATAAAAAATCTTTGCCTCTGACAAGTGGCTCCATCTTTATCTTAACATCTCCGTACTGACCACGTCCCCCAGTCTGCTTCTTATACTTACCCTGAACATCAGATTTTCCCTTGAGGGTCTCTTTGTATGGAATTTTGGGAGGTTTGAGGTCAACGTTTACGCTGTATCTTTTCCTCAACCGCTCAGTAACAATCTCCACATGGAGCTGTCCGTTTCCTGAGATTATCAATTCACCGGTTTCCGAGTCTCTCTCAATTTTTACGGTGGGATCTTCTTCAGTAATACGATGAATGGCCTGTGAAATTCTATCTTCATCTGCACGAGTCTTTGGCTCGATGGCAAATGAGATAGAAGGTTCAGGGAATTTTATTGCATGAAACTTTACAGCAGATCCTTTTGCACACAGAGTATCCCCTGTCGATGTCTCTTTTAATTTTGCCGTGGCTACAAGGTCTCCTGCTTTTGCCTGGCCAGCAGGTATCTGTTCCTTCCCCTGCAGGAAAAACAGACCGCCGAGTTTCTCGCTTGTATCCTTGCTTGCATTCGATACGGTTGAATCCGGGTTTACTTTTCCGGAGAATATCCTCATTATGGAAATCCTTCCTGTATAAGGGTCGGAAATCGTCTTAAAAACCAGGGCAGAAAATGGTTCATCCAGAGAAGTTTTAACAGAACCCTCCTCACCCTCTACCTCATCTCTCTGCAGCGGTGAAGGCAAGAAATTTACTATCCCATCGAGGATAGGCTGAGCTCCTATATTTAATAAAGCAGAAGAGACGAATATGGGAAAAAATTGCCTGCTCAGGATACTCTTTCTGAGTCCTTCTATCAATTCATTAGAGGAAAGTTCTCCATTCTCAAAATATTTTTCCATCAGCTGCTCGTCGTTTTCAGCAACCATTTCTGTTAATTCTTCAACTTTTTTATCCACTTCACTCTTTAAATCTGCAGGAATATCTCCTTTTTTAAACCCCTTGCTATCATCTTTCTCGAAGAAATAGGCCTTCTTGCTGATTAAATCAACAACACCAGAAAAATCCTTCTCCTCCCCTATTGGCAGTTGAATTGGTACTGCCTGGCGGCCAAAAAATTGATGAATAGATTCCACTGTTAGACCGTAATTCGAATTTTCTCTGTCCAGTTTATTGATGATGATTATTCGAGGGAGGCTGAAATCTTCAAGCATTTCCCAGACCTTCTCTGTCCCAACCTCTACTCCAGCCGTGCCGCACACTACAACCACTCCCGCATCAACAGCCCTCAAGCTAGCTCTCGTATCCCAGAGAAAATTCATGTAACCAGGACAGTCCACAATGTTGACTTTGTGGCTATTCCATTCCAAATGACAAACCGCTGAATTGATGGAAATATTCCTCTCAATTTCATCTGGATCATAATCCGTCACTGTGTTTCCTTTCTCTACTTTTGTAAATCTTGTTGTCATCCCTGCATCAAATAAGAAAGCCGAGGTTAGAGAGGTTTTTCCTGAGGATCCGTGCCCGATAATTGCAATATTCCTGATTTTATCCGCTGCGTAATCTTTCATCCTGAAGCCTCCATTTAACCTTAAAATTTGACTTGTTTATTTCGATTATCTAATTCTTGCTTGAAATTAGCAACGAATATAATACAACAAAAATTCCCTTTTACTCAAGATAAAATATAAAATTCCAAACAAATTAGTTTAAGGTTTAAGGTATTCATATTTATTATTTAGTTCCTTAAACATTAAACATTCAACCTTAAACCAAAATATGTTTCGGTCATTGGTGCTTGGAATTTGTTTGTTATTTGGAGGTTGGAATTTGGAATTTATTTATCTATATTATCCAAAAAATCTCTTAAATCTTGCGGTAAATGGGATGAGAATTCAACTCTTTCTTTGGTTTCAGGATGAAAAAAAACAAGGCGCTGAGCATGAAGAAAGAGGCGCGGACAGCTGATTTTCGATTTGCGTCCTCCGTATCGGTTATCGCCCACTACTGGATGGCCTGAGGCTGACAGGTGAACTCTAATCTGGTGAGTTCTCCCTGTAGTCGGCTTTATCTCAAGCAGAGTGAATTCTCCATATTCCTTTTGGACAGTGTAGAGAGTCTCGGCAGAACGAGGTTTTCTTGCCTTGATCGACATCCTTTCTCCATGCTTCTTATGACGACCCACAGCCCAACTGATTTTCCCCTCATGACGGGGCATTTTCCCCCAAACAAGACCCACATAGAACTTCTCCACCTCTCTCACCTTAAATTGCCTCTGAAGCTCCTTGTACGCTTTTAAATTCTTGGCCACTACCATCACCCCTGAGGTCTCCTTATCAAGACGATGGACAATTCCAGGCCTTTCTTCAGGACCAACCATCTTTATGTCTGGAAAATGGTAAAGCAGCGTATTGACCAGAGTATGCTGCTTGTTTCCTGCTCCGGGATGAACAACCATTCCTGAAGGCTTATCAACGACGGCTATACACACATCGCTGTAGAGCACTTCTATGGGGATATTTTCTGGTTCAATCTTCTCAGGTTCTGGAAGTACAAAATCAATCTCAACCCTTTCCCCTTCTCTCAATTTATAGCTCGACTTTCTGGAAACTCCGTTGATCCTGACTCGCTGTTCCTCAACAATTTTCTGAATCCGAGAGCGGCTTAGTTCCTTAATCTTTTCGGATAAAAAGACATCCAGTCTTTGATTCACCCCGGATAATGAAGTTATTAGGAATTCTTTTTTAGGCACTTTTCCTTTTTTTTAAAATGAAAAACAGCGCAAATCCGCCGATAAACCCTAAAACACAGAAAAGCTGTGGAAGAGAAAGGCTGAGATAAGGAGAAGGATTCTGAATAAGGATGGCCTTGTCAGGATGGTCCCCGCGATAAAATTCGACAAAATATCTGATTATGGAATAATTTATGATATAAAAGGAAAAAACCTGACCGTCAAATCTTTTTTTCTTCAGGATAAGAAAGAGAATCAGAAAGTTTGTAAAATTGAGAATAGACTCATAGAGCTGCGTGGGATGAAGAAGAGTTTCAAGAGGAATGCCTGTTAGATTATGGGCATATTCGCTGTGAAAGACCACACCCCAAGGAACAGCACACTCGCGGCCGAAACAACATCCTGCACTGAAACACCCGATTCGGCCGAAGCCGTGTCCCAGAGCCAAAGCAGGTCCGATGATATCAGCTGTTTTCCAGGTAGGAATCCTGTGCTTATGCAAATACCAGAGAGCAAAGAGAAATCCAGAAGTAAGACCTCCTTGAAACACACCTCCTGATCGTGCCAAGCTGAAAAGCTCGGATGGATATTTCATGTAATAAGAAAAATTTCCGATTAAAAGGATTAATTTTGCGCCGATCAAGGAAATAATAATCGTGTAGAAAGCCATATCAATAAGCCTGGAAGCTTCAAGCTCCTGTTTTTTTGCCTGGACAAAAAGGAACCATAATCCGAAAGCCACACCTATTGCCATCATAAAACCATACGTATGAACAGTCAGAGGTCCAATTTTTACAAGGATTGGGAACATTTCGGACTCCTCTTAAAAAATAAAATAAAAATAAGGAGCAAAGCTCCAATAGAAATACAGGAATCAGCAACATTAAAGGAGGGCCAGTGCCAACCTTTAATGCTGAAATCTAAGAAATCAATCACATATCCCCTAAAGATTCTATCTATCAAATTTCCCAGAGCCCCGGCCAAAATAAGGGATAAAGAAATCTTCAAAAGCTTTTCAGAGATGGCAGTCTTAAAGAAATAATAAATGACCAGGGCTAATGCCACCAAGGAAGCCAATATCAGGAGGATATGCACAAGCTGGCTTCCGGATCGGGAAAAAGAACCAAAGATAGCCCCCTTATTTCGGACATGGACTAAATCAAAGAAACCTGGAATGACGCTTAAGCTGTTGTTAAGGCCAATGCTCCGGGAAATGATGAATTTTGTCAATTGGTCTACGATCAAGAAGAATAGAATGAACAAAAAATAGAAAGATCTTCGATTCATTGGATCATCTTTATAACAACTTCCTCGCAGCGTTTACAGAAGTTGGGATACTCAGAGCTTGTTCCTACGTAGGAAGAAAAATTCCAGCATCTTAAACATTTTTCCCCTGGATGTTTAGAGACTTTTACTTCTAGCTCTTCGTCAGAGTCAGGTTCAAGGCCAACAGCAGAAACGATAAATAGGGAGGGAAGCTCCTCTTCATATTCACTTAAAAATCCCTCCTGCCTAGGAGGAACCTTGAGAGTTATGCTGGCTTCCAGAGAATTTCCGATCATTTTATTTTCGCGTGCAATCTCCAGTTCTTTTAAGACTTTGTCTCGAACAAGCACCAGATTCTCCCATTCTTGAAAAAGCTTTGCTTCTAGCCATTTCTCTTTAAATAAAGGAAACAGCTCCAGATGAACTGATTCATCTTTATTTTCAAAGCCGGGCATGGCCTCCCATGCCTCTTCAGTTGTAAAAGGCAAAAGAGGAGCCATCAGCACCAAGGTTGTCTTAAGGAGATTGAAGAGTGCTGTCTGGGCGGATTTTCGAAGTAGAGAATTTTTCCCTGAACAATAAAGCCTGTCTTTGAGAACATCCAAATAGAATGAGCTCAACTCTACTGTAAAAAAATTGTAAATCGTATGGAACACGATATGATACTCATAGCTTTCGTATGCTTTTAGAATTTTCCTGCCCATCTGAGAGCATTTTTCTAGTATCCATCTGTCAAGAAGCATCATTTCTTCAGGTGCGACGCATTCATCATCTGGAGAAAAATCATGTATGTTCCCCAGAATAAATCTCCAGGTGTTCCTTATCTTTCTGTAAGCTTCAACAAGGCGCTGTATTGTCTCGTATCCGAAGCGAGCATCCTCTTTATAGTTTAGCATGGCTACCCACAGCCTTAAGATTTCAGCGCCGTTTTTGGAGACAATTTCTTCTGGCCCGATGAAATTTCCCAGAGATTTTGACATCCCCCTTCCCTGTTTATCGAGAACAAACCCATGAGTAATGACTGTTTTATAAGGCGAAGCCCCCTTAGCAGCAACCCCAACGAGAAGAGAACTGTTAAACCAACCTCTGTACTGGTCATGACCTTCAATATAGATGTCTGCAGGCCAGGGAAGGTCTTTCCTCTTTCCAAGGATATTGTGGCTTGCGCCGGATTCAAACCAAACATCCAGGATGTTGTTTTCTTTTTTGAACTGTGTTGAACCGCACTGAGGGCATTTTGTATCGGGCGGAAGAAGTTCTTTTGAAGTTTTTATAAACCATGAATTCGATCCTTCTTTGGAAAAAACATCTGAAACTCTGAGGGTAATCTCTTCATTGGCAAGAATATATCCACAGTCGTGACAGTAAAATGCTGGGATAGGTACACCCCAGGTACGCTGTCGTGATATACACCAGTCTGGCCGAGCGATCACCATGTTTGAGATTCTCTCTTCACCCCAGGGAGGAATCCAGTTGACTTTTTTGATCTCCTTGAGTGCTTTCTTTCTTAGATCATTCTTATCCATGGAAATAAACCACTGAGCTGTGGCCCTAAAAATCACGGGGTTCTTGCAGCGCCAGCAGTGGGGATAAGAATGAATAATTTTATCTTCCTTTAAAAGTGTCCCGTTTTTTAACATGTCCTCGGTTATGACCTTGTTGGCATCAAAGACATTCATTCCGCCATATCGTTCTACTTGAGGAATATACTTTCCTTCACTATCAACAGGAGTGTAAATATCTAGAGAGTATTTCAATCCTGTAATATAGTCATCCTGTCCATGTCCAGGTGCAGTATGCACACAACCCGTTCCCTGCTCTAGAGTGACATAATCGGCTAATACAAAAACAGACTCTCTGTCGATAGAAGGATGTCGCGCCTTCAAGCCCTCCATATCTTTCCCGAGGAATGTTGTCAGAACTTTTGTCTCCTTAAGACTCAATTCTTCTGCAATAACAGGAATCAAGCGTTTGGCAGCAAGATAAACCTCTCCATTGGCTTGAAAGGCTGCATATTCATAATCTGGATGGAAAGCAATGGCTAAGTTAGCAGGCAACGTCCAGGGAGTTGTTGTCCAGATCAGAACGAAGATTTTTTTGCCTTTAAGAACAGGAAATCTTTGAGAAAGGTCAGAAAGCACAGGAAACTTAACAAAGATAGAAGGGGACTCACGATCTTCATACTCAATTTCAGCCTCAGCAAGTGCAGTTTGGCAATTGGGACACCAATAAACTGGTTTTTTCCCTTTGTATACATTATCAGAAGCAAAGTATGCAGCAAGATGCCGGATGACCTCGCCTTCATACTCGGGATTCATGGTTAAATAGGGCTTCTCCCATTCCCCAAAAACTCCTAGCCTTTTGAACTCCTCTCTCTGAATATCTACATATTTCAGGGCATATTTTTTGCATTCTTCTCTGACTTCAATAATAGACATTCCCATTTTCTTCTTTCCCAATAGTTGATCCACCTTGATTTCAATCGGAAGGCCATGGCAGTCCCAGCCAGGGAGATAGGGAGAATTATAGCCTTGCATTGTTTTGGACTTGACGATAAAATCCTTTAAAATCTTGTTCAGTGCAGTTCCTAAATGAATTCTCCCGTTGGCATAGGGAGGTCCGTCATGTAGAACAAAAGATGGGCAATTCTCTCTTTTCTTTTGAATTTTCTCGTATAGCTTAATCTCCTCCCAATTTTTTATGATTTCAGGCTCCTTTTGGACAAGCTTTGCCTTCATGGAAAAAGATGTTTGCGGAAGGTTCAATGTTTCTTTGATCCTGTCTTTATCTACCATGGCTAACTCTAAACATCTCTATTATTTCGTTATTATAGAATAAGTTATTTTACTTCTGCATTACAAAAAGTCAACAAACCGTATTAGTCTTTTATATAATGTGCACCGCGGCTGACCGGATTACTTAAAGCAGCAGAATTGATCAACAGCGCTACCTGGATCCCATGTTTTAGGCCGACTACTTTGGCATCCATTATGGCTTCTTTGTAAAACTTCTCAATCCTGTGGCGTAGATAATCCAAATCAGCCCTTGCTCGCTCCAGCCGTTTCTTCGTTCGAATGATTCCTGTGTAGTTCCACATGGTAGATCTAATGGACAGCCAGTCCTGATTTATCAAAGCTAGGTCAATCTCCTCCTCTTTCTCAGGGTAATACCATTCGTGAATATCAGAAGGCTTGTAAGTTGCTACCGGGTTAAAATGGGAGGCGATATATTTAGATGCTCTTGTCCCCCAGACTAGTCCTTCTAAAAGAGAGGTTGAAGCCAACCGATTCGCTCCATGGACACCTGTGCATGCCACTTCACCCACAGCACAGAGACCTTTAAGCGAACTTTTTCCCCAGATGTCCACTAAGACTCCACCACAGCAGTAGTGAGCAGCAGGAACAACTGGGATAGGTTCCTTTGTGATGTCGATTCCATACTTCAAGCAGGTACTGTAAATATTGGGAAACCTTTTTTTTATATCGATGTTTGCATAGGAGGCCAAATCTAAGTAGACATAGTTAGAATTGCTGTTGGTCATCTCTTCATAAATGGCTCGTGTTACCTCATCACGAGGCGCCATTTCTTTTTTCACGTTATAATTCTCCATAAAAGTCCAGCCGTCTTTTCTCTTCAACCGAGCTCCCTCCCCTCTCACAGTCTCAGAAATCAAGAAACCATCCGCATCTCTGTGAAAAAGAGAGGTAGGGTGAAACTGGATGTATTCCATGTTGACGATTCTTGCACCGGCACAGTAAGCCAAAGCATATCCATCTCCGATAGCTTGACTGGGATTAGATGTGTATAGAAAAATAGCTCCGCACCCTCCTGTAGCAAGAATCGTATATGTTGCAAAAATGATCTTAACCTTTTTGACTTTATTGTCCAGCGCATAGACCCCTATGCACTGTGGCTCTTTATAAAAGGAGGTAGGATTTTTGGAATGATGAGGAACAGTCAGCAAGTCCACGGCTGTATGATCGGATAAAAGAGTCACGTTAGAGTAAGTTTTCAAGGATTCGATAAATTTTTCTTCAATTGTCTTTCCTGTTAAATCTTTAACGTGAAGTATGCGCCTTCGAGAGTGCCCTGCTTCCTGAGCATAGTCTAAAGAATCCTGAGAACTTTTGGAAAAAGGAATTTTCAGTTCATTTATCAGAATGTTTTCGACGATTTCTTTTCCTTCATTAGTTAAAATCCCGACCGCTTCAGGGTCATTGATTCCATCGCCAGTCTCAATGATATCTTCTTTTAAAAGCTCAGGATTATCATCATAGCCCAAGGATACAATTCCCCCCTGTGCATAATATGTGTTTGATTCCTCAAGTTTTTTGGATTTTGTGATTACAATGACTTCTAAACCACTCTTAGCTGCCTCTAATGCAGCACTGGCACCTGCAATTCCGCATCCGATTATCAGGATATCTGTTTTTAAGCTTTTTTGTCCTTTCATCTTCTTTCAGTCTAAAAATTCCATACTGATATCCAAAGATTTATTGGAATGAGTCAAACTGCCAACAGAGATGAAATCAACACCTAAAGCAGCAATTTGTTTGGCCCTGTGTAAATTAATATTTCCTGAGACTTCAAGAATGACTCTGCCTTTTACCCATTGGACAGCTTCTTTCATTTTTCTCAGAGACATATTGTCCAGCATGATCATATCTGCTCCACCTTGAAACGCTTCTTTAACCTCATCTAGATTGGATGTCTCAACCTCAATTTTTATTCCGCGTTTTACTCTTCTCCTGGCACTCTTAACAGCCTCAGAAATACTCCCAACTATCTTTAGATGATTATCTTTTATTAAAACCATCTCGGAAAGATTGAGGCGGTGATTCTTCCCCCCGCCCATCTTCACCGCGTATTTTTCCAATATTCTCAAGCCAGGTGTGGTCTTACGGGTATCCAGGACTTTTGTCCTGGTTCCTTGCATGGCTTCAACATACTTCTGTGTGGCTGTAGCAATCCCTGACAGCATTTGGATAAAATTAAGAGCTGTTCTTTCTCCCTTTAGAATGGAAATCGACGGTCCTTCAAGTGCAGCTATTTTATCCCCTTTCTTGATTCTTTTGCCATCTTCAAAATGCTTTTCAAAGAAAACCGAAGTATCAATTATTTTATAAACTCTCTCTGCCACATAAATTCCTGCTAAAATTCCTTCTTCTTTAGCTAAAATTATGACCCTAGAAATAGAATCCATAGGGATAATACTTTCAGATGTGATATCACCTTGGGGCATATCCTCTCTCAAGGCTGCTTCGATGATAGAATCTATATCTTTTCTCCACATAAGAGAAAATTATAATTTTTTCCACTCTCCCAGTCAAATAAGATTATTGGAACTTCCCCTCCTTTCACATCCCTTCCTTCCGGGTTTGACATTGTCCTAAAGTCAATCTATCATACAAAAATGCAAAAGAAGAAAGCTGTATCTATTCTTATTTCTGTTGCTGTTTCCATAATCCTCATCTGGATTCTCCTCTCGCAAATAGAAATTGGCGATTTCGTCCAGACTTTTGCCCAAATCTACGTTCCAGCACTTCTTGCCTTCATGGCAATTTCACTGGCAGCAGCAACTCTTCGTTCCTGGCGCTATAAATGGCTGCTTCATCCTCAGCATATAGGATGGGGAAATATTTTCCTCGTTACATTTATCCGTAATCTTTTTGTTGACCTCTTTCCAGCACGAATAGGCTCTCTTTCGTATATCTATATACTTAACAGGAAGTTAAACTATTCCTTTGAGGCGGCAACATCAACTTTTGTCGTGGCTTTTGTCTTTGATTTTCTCACACTCAGCCCTTTTTTGGTTATCTCGATTCTTTCTGTTGGGCTTGGCTCAACAACTCTCTCAAGCACCTCCTTGCTCGCTATTTCTCTCCTTTTTCTTCTCATTATTTGCCTTATTCTCTTGAAAATCACACAGCTATCGCATTTATTTCTAAATGCCTTTCAACTGCTTCTGAAATTATTAAATTTAAAAGAAAGAAGATGGGCAAAGATAACTGTTGAAAAAATCAGTTTGACCATAGCCGAGCTTATTCAAATCAAAAAAAGAAAAATCTACTGGCCTTTATTCTTTCTTTCTCTTGGCATACGTCTTGCAAAATACGCCTCTCTTTATTTTCTTCTTTTTTCGCTGCTTCGAAGCCATGGGTTTTCTCTCGAAAACCTAAGCTTCCCCAAGACTATCCTGGGAATCACAGGTGCAGAACTGACTTCGGCTTTACCCATTAAAGGAATCGGAGGATTTGGAACCTGGGAATCAGCATGGGCATTAACCCTTATGCTGTTAGGTTTTAAATCTCAAATAGCCATTCTCTCCAGCGGGGTACATCTTATCACCAATCTTTTTGAATACTTTCTAGGTATCCTCAGCATCCTAATTCTGGCTCTTCCATTTATTAAAAGCAAAAGACAAAAATCAGTTTCTTAATACCTCTTATAACTGTTTTTCTGTTCACTTGAGGCAAAAGTTTTGAGAAATAGCTACAGTGACCATTGAAGATTTACTTCGAAATTCAACAAGATAAATATTTGCGTTTTATATTTTTATTTATTAGAATATAGTCATTCTCCAAAAAAAAGGTTACCAGCGTTAAGATCGAGACTGGGATTTTATTACTCAGTAAAGAATTAATACTTTAAAATCTGATTAATGTTTAGAAAAATAAGACACACCTATAGGATAATAAAATGATAAAAAAACTAATAAAGGGAGCTCATTCAAGAAGGAAGCAATATATTAAAGATCTCATTAAAAAGGACGTTAAAGACTTGAAGTTCTGCGTTCTTGGGGCTGGGCATGGAGGCTCAGCCATGGCAGGCCACCTGGGGATTATGGGGTTTAAGGTCAACCTATATAACCGAAGTCGAAGGAAAATCCTTTCTATTAGCTACAGAAAGGGCATCAAGATAGAAGGAGAAATCCAAGGGTTCGGCAGTATAGAATTAGCTTCAAACAACATAAAGGAATGCCTGGAAGATGTAGATATCCTCATGGTTGTTGTTCCAGCCAATGGTCATCGCTACATTGCTCAGATTTGCGCACCGTATCTTAAGGAAAATCATATTGTTATTCTCAATCCCGGCCGTACTGGAGGAGCTTTGGAATTTTTTCACGTTCTCAAAGAATATAGAGTTAGAGAATTTCCCTTCCTCGCGGAAGCCCAGACATTTCTCTACGCTTCAAGAGCCATTGGCCCTGCTCAGGCCAAAATTTTCTCTGTGAAAAATTCAGTCCCTTTGGCCACTCTTCCTGCCTACTGGATCCCAGGCGTTCTAAAAGTCATCAATCGCGCCTTCCCACAATTTGTTCCTGGGGATAATATCTTCAAAACAAGCTTTGATAACATTGGAGCAATTTTCCATCCTGCCCTCACTGTCCTTAACGCAGCCTGGATCGAAGAGACACACGGTGACTTTGAATACTACATTCAAGGAGCCAGTAAATCTGTAGCTAAAGTCTTAGAAGCCGTGGATAGAGAAAGACTGGAAGTCGCGGCTTCTTTGGGCATAAAAGCCATGAGTGCTAAAAACTGGCTCTATACAGCCTATAATGCTACAGGAAAAGATCTCTATGAAGCCATCCAAGATAATCCGGGCTACCTTGGAATAAAGGCTCCAGACCGACTTCACCATCGGTATATCGACGAGGATGTTCCAATGAGCCTTGTCCCCCTTGCATCTATTGGAGAAATGCTTAAAGTGCAAACTCCTACCATAAGATTTATTATCCATCTTGCCTCGATAATGCGGGGAAAAGACTTTTTGGTAGAAGGAAGGACTGTCGAAAAATTGGGACTAAAAGGAATGTCTGTCAAAGACATTCGCTTATTGGCCGTATCCGGAGAATTTTAAATTGACAGTTTTTAGACTTGCTTCCAATGCTATATAATGCAAATATAAAAGAAAGAATCGCAATTCCCCTTGAAAACCTCCAAAAAATCTTGAATATCGCTCTTTCGAGCGGAGGCGATTTTTCGGAAATATTCCTTGAGTATAAAATGTACAATTCTATCAACATGGAAGAAGACATCATAAAAGAAACAGCAGAAAGCATCAGTCTAGGATTAGGCATAAGAGTAATATCCGGAGAAAAAACTGGATATGGATACACAAACGACCTCTCTTTAGAAAAAATTAAGAAGGTTGCATTAACAGCAGCCTCTATTGCATCTGGAAAATTAAAAAAAATTTCTTCCTTTCTCAACTCTTTTCCGATTAAACATAACTTCTATCCAGTTCTGAATCCTGCTCATAAAGAATCTTTGGAGAAAAAAATTCTTCTTGTTCAAAAAGCCTATCAAACAGCTCAGAATTTTGATCAAAAGATTAAAAAGGTGAAGGTTTCATTCATCAATCAAATTCAGTACGTCACTGTTGTCAATTCAGAGGGGTTGATGGTCTCTGATATCCGACCACTCATCAAACTGGTTTGCTTGTGTATCGCCGAAAAATCACAAAAAAGGGAGGCTGGCTTTTCAGGGGGAGGCGGAAGAGTAGGTCTGGAATATTTCCAAAGCGAGCTCAAGCCAGAAGAAATAGGAAGAGATGCAGCAAGGGAGGCTCTTAATCTTCTGGAAGCTGTCCTGGCTCCGGCCGGGGAATTACCTATTGTTCTTGCCCCTGGATACAGCGGTGTTTTGATTCATGAAGCTGTTGGCCACCTTCTCGAGGCAGACTTTATTCGCAAAAAAACATCCATATTCTGGAACAAAATGGGGGAAAAAGTAGGAAATGACCAGGTGAATATTTATGATGACCCTACGATTCCTCACTTCCGGGGCTCTTACAACACAGATGACGAAGGCACAGTCCCGAAAAAGACCCCTCTTATTCTGAAAGGAAAGTTGACAGGACTGCTGCAGGACCGGCTGTCGGCAAAATTGATGAAAAAGCCTCTTACAGGACATGGACGAAGGCAGGACTACACCTGCATGCCAATTCCCAGGATGAGTAACACCTATCTCGACAAAGGTGAATATGCCCCGGAGGAAATAATAAAATCAGTAAAGAAAGGATTTTATGCCCATAAATTCCAAGGCGGTCAAGTGGAAGACTCTGGAAAATTCACTTTTTCCGTGAGTTCTGGCTTTCTCATAGAAGACGGAAAATTAACTGTTCCGGTCAAGCAGGTAACTTTAATAGGAACTAGCATCGACATCCTCAATAAAATAGAGATGATCGGCTCTGACCTTGTATTTGGCCTTCAAACAGGAACATGCAGTAAAGAAGGCCAGGGAGTTCCGGTGACAGACGGCTGCCCGACAATCAAGATCTCCAGAATGACAGTTGGAGGGATGGAGTGACAGAGAAAAGAGATTCGGGTGAATTAATGGGCTTAGCAGAAAGTCTTGTCTCTTATGGAAGAGTAAACGGCGCAGATGAGATAGAAGTTTCCATCATAGACGACAGCGAATTCAGCGTGGATGTGAGACTTGGGAAAATCGAAAGCCTTGTCGAGGCCGGGTCAAGGTATTTAGGCCTTAGGGTTATCAAGGGGAAAAAAACCGCTTATGCAACTTCATCGGACTTATCTGAAGATACTCTCCAAAATCTTGTTAAAAACGCCATCAAACGTGCAGACTTAGCCAACCCTGACGAATTCGCAGGTCTTCCACCTTTTTCGGATAACAAATTTGATTTCACTTCTTTAAAGCTTTTCGACTCGGAAATTCGAAAGCTGAATTCTAAAACAAAGATATCTCTGGCCATGGAGACAGAAAAGATAGCCCTTAAGGACAAAAGAATCACAAATTCCCATGGATCGAGAATTGAAACCCAAGAAATTAAATCAATTCTGGCTAATTCTAATGGCTTTATCCAGGAATACGAGGAGACATTCTGCAGCCTAAGCCTAGGCCTTCAGGCAGGTGATACCGACTACAAAGTTGAAGACTTTTGGTCCTCCTCAAAGAGATATCTCAAAGAATTAGAACCACCCGAAGAAATTGCAAAAAAAGCCGTAGCAAGAACTGTTCGCCAGCTAAATCCAAGAAAAATAAAAACCCAAAAAGCCCCTGTTATTTTTGAACCAATGATGACATCTTGGCTTCTAGGCCTCCTTTTTGCCTGTGTGTCCGGAGTTTCTATATACCAGAAAGCATCTTTTCTTGTAGATAAACTCGGAGAAAAAATCGGAAACAAAAGGATTACAGTTTACGATGACGGCCTTATCCCAGGAAAGCTTGGAACGAGACCCTTTGATTCAGAGGGAGTTCCCATACAAAAAATCCCTGTCGTAGAAAAAGGAACACTCAAAAACTATCTGTGCAACACCTATGCGGCAAGGAAACTCAAGCTCAAATCGACTGGAAACGCTTATGGCACAGGTGTTGGACCGAATAACTTTTACATGCAAGCCGGAAAAATGAGGCCTGAAGAAATCATCGCTTCCCTGGATAAAGGCTTAATTCTTACAAGAACCATCGGCCATGGTCTTAATCCTGTAACAGGAGATATATCCCGAGGAGCATTCGGCTTATGGGTCGAAAAAGGAGAAATCGCCTATCCCGTATCAGAAATTACAATCGCTGGTAACCTCCAAAATATCCTGAATCACATAGAAATGGTTGGAAATGATCTTGAATTTAGAAGCTCTGTTTCTGGTCCAACGATAAAAATTCAGGAGCTTACAATTGCTGGAGAATAAATTAAAATATATAAGCAACTGAGAGAGAAAGGTGATTAAGGCCAAAAAAAATGAAAGTTTATCAAGTTAGATACGGTTTGGTAAAATCAGCCCTGGATGCACACACTCTTGGACTAAGTAGTGTTTCACACCTCCTTGAAGAATGTGGCTTCGAAGTCTTTACTGCTGATGCAACAATTTCTGATGCCATCGACAAAATATCAAATATTCATTTTTTTGAAATTTTAAAAAAATGGATTATCAGAAATAAAATCACACACATTGGCTTCAGTTACCGACTCGATCCCAAGCAAGCATTAGAATCTTTTAGCCGGCTTATCTATAAAATCGAAAACGATGAACTTCTTTCTTTCAAGAAAAATAGTTGTGTCAGTAAAATCTATTTCGCTGGTCTGCCAGAATCATGTAAGCTAATTGAGAAAGAATTTGGCAGAAAATTTGAAACATTCAAAGGGGATGAAAGCCCGGTTGAGACATTGCAAAAACTAGGTGTTTCTGATGCCCTAATCCCAAAATCAATTCGAGAAAAGTCGATTTATGATGAATTACGCCTCGCTTTTAGTAAGAAATTAATCAATGAAGAAAAACAGTTCCACATCTATCCATTCAAACAGTATAACTATGAAAATTATGGCACTTCAAAAGATCATTTAATAGAACGATTATCCTATGCCAGAAAACTACATCAATTACCTTTGACCAGGGTTCACGTGGGTCCCTATTTAAAAGACCGCGAAAAAGCATTGGCCTTGTTTTCTGAATGGTTGAAAAAATTGTCAAAGAGTCATTTTTTAGATATTGTATCTGTTGGATCATCTCAGTTAAGTCAATCAAAATTTGGGGAAGACTGGGGTGATTTTCCTAACGGGGGAGGCGTTCCTTTTAATAACGAATTTGAACTCAAGGCTATACGCGAAGACGCAACTCCCATGCTGGTAAGAGCATATTCCGGCACAAAAAATGTTGCCTATATCGCAAGTATTCTCGAGAAAAATATAAACCAGGCATGGCATGCTTTATCTCTATGGTGGTTTAATCAAATTGACGGAAGAGGCCCTTTAAGTGTACGGCAGAGCTTATCTGAACATGTTGAAACTCTGAAATACATTGCCAAGACTGGCAAACCCTATGAGCCCAACATTGCACATCATTTTGCTTTTAGAGGCAGTGATGATGTCACCTATATTGTCTCTGCATATTTGGCAGCTAAAACGGCAAAACTTATCGGTGTAGAGTATTTAGTATTGCAAAACATGCTTAATACTCCTAAATCAACATTGGGTGTGAAGGATCTCGCAAAATCACGTGTATTGTTGAGGTTAATTAAAACTCTGGAAGACAGGAATTTCAGAGTCATATATCAACCAAGAGCTGGATTAGACTTTTTTTCTCCAGATTTAGATAAAGCCAAGATGCAACTTGCTGCAGTTACTGCTTTAATGACGGATGTGGAGCCTGAGAGAAACAATAGCCCAGAAATTATTCATGTAGTCAGTTATTCCGAAGCTTTATTTCTGGCCAATCCTGACGTTATTAACGAGAGTATCCAAATAACCAAAGCTGCGTTGAAATACTATCCTGAATTTCGAAAAAAGAATTCTATTTATGACATAATACAAAACAAGGAGATTGTGGCAATATCTAACGAGTTGTGGGAAGATGCGAATATATTGATCAAAGATATGGAAAAGAATGTAAAAAATCTATACACAAGTGAAGGTCTATATGATGTCTTTAAGAAAGGCTACTTCCCTGTTCCTTATTTGTGGGAAGGAAGAGAAGAATTTTCAAATGCTATAAACTGGACAACAACAATAATGAGTGGAGGAGTTTGTGTAGTCGATGATAACGGAAAAAAAATGAATATCCATGATAGACTGGAAAAAATAAAAAATCTTAATGTTAATAAACCAGTAGGTTCTGGAAACCTGTGAGCAAAATTAAAATTTATTGAAATGGATCACATCTTCTAATTTTCTCTTGGGGACATGGAGCTGTCCGGCCTGGTCTTTCCAGTATTTAATAGAATCTTTCATATCTTCTATAACAGGATTTTCATCCGGGCAACCTAGAGCCAAGACCGAGTCAATTTTATAATTTTCAGGGATATTCAGTATTTCCCTCAGCTTTTCTCTATCAACAGAGAGAAGCCAACAGCTTCCAATGCCTTTCTCCCAGGCAGCAAGGATCATGTTCTCAATAGCAGCACCAACATCCCATTCAAAACCCTTTTCTCTTATTTCGGAATTCACAAGGACAACAATATAAGCCACAGGCTCGTGCCCGGGTTTTGGATTGCCTTCAGGAGCAATGTATGCTGCCCATTTCAAGCATGTAAAAACTTCCTTCCTGATTCTTTCTTCATCCACAACAACAAATTCTAAAGGCTGCCGGTTAGCTGCTGATGGAGCCAATCTTGAAGCATTGATAAATTTTTGCAGGATATCCCTTGAAACAGGCTCCTGCTTAAACTGACGTATGGACCTTCTCGAAATAATCAAATCATAAAGGCTCAATTTTCTCACTCCTTTAATTTTAAGGGTTCTATCCCATATTGTATGGGTAAGTTCTGTATTATCTGTGTCACTGAGTTACTATTTCTTCTTTTTCGGATAAGGAGGAATTTTTGGCAGCTTTTTCTCTTTCGTCTTCAGCTCCTCAAGGATAACTTCTATGGCTTTATTCAACTGCTCATCGATTCCGGCATATTCTTTGGCCGGATCATTATCCACATAAATATCAGGCTCGACTCCTATGCCTTCAATAACCCAATCTTTTCCATCTGCACCATACACAGCAAATTCAGGCTTCATTAAAGAACCGCCGTCAATAAGAGGCAAAGGACCACGAATTCCCACGACGCCGCCCCAGGTGCGCTTTCCAATCAATTTTCCCATCTTATACTTTTTAAACCGGTAAGGGAATATGTCACCGTCAGAGGCTGAAAATTCATCTATCAAGCAGACTTTTGGCCCCATCATTACTTCATAAGGGTCAGGTCTGGGAATTGTATTTCGAGCCATTCCCACCATTACTATTTCCCGCCTTAAGCGTTCAATAAGCATCGGAGAAACATTCCCTCCACCATTCCCACGGACATCTATGATGAGGGCTTTTTTCCGGAGTTGAGGATAAAAATGCTTGACAAACTCATTTAAACCAGTGACCCCCATATTCGGTACATGGATATAGCCCACTTTTCCGTTTGTGGCTTTACTGACTTTCTCGATATTGTTCTGCACCCAATTGTAGTAATACAATGAGAGCTCATCTTTGATGGGGACAACAATAACCTTCCTGTTTCCCTTCTCTTGAGGCTTTGCGTTTACCCGCAGTATCACCTGTTTTCCAACCTTATTCAGCAAGGCTTCATACATGTCGGTCATCATGTTTGTGGGCTTGCCATTTATGGCAATAAGAAAATCCCCCTCTTTCATATTCACCCCGATTTCGGTCAGGGGTGAACGAACAGATCTATTCCAGTTCTGGCCTTTGAGTATTTCAATAATTTTATAGTATTGCGTTTTTGGATCGCGCACAAATTGAGCACCAAGCATCCCTACATTTATCCGCTTCGCTCGAGGCATGTCTCCACCTCCCACGTAAGTGTGGCCTACATTCAGTTCCCCGATCATTTCTCCTATGACATAAGTAAGATCCGCCCTGTGGTTAACTGCCTTAGCCAGAGGTTTGTATCGAAGCTTCATAGCCTCCCAGTCCACTCCATGCATGTTAGGAGCATAAAAAAAATATTTCATCTGGCGCCAACATTCTTCAAAAATCTGATCCCACTCCTTTCTGAGGTTGACCTTTATCTCCATATTAGATAAATCCAGCTTATCCTTTATCTTTATCGATGCTTTGGGAAGGCTGATGATGGCAAATGATCGATCTTGAGAGACCAGCATCTTCTTTTGATCGTGCGAAATCTCAAATCCATTGATATTTCCAAGATCAGTCTCCTTCTGTTCCTTCAAATCGTACATCTTCAGAAAAGACTTCCGGTCCCTATCCCCTCTCTTCATGTAGTAGATCACATCACCCACAGAAACGATATTCCGGTAATTTGCAACTTCTGTGGGTAAAGCGATGATGCGATCTTTCAGACCCTCAGGATCAACTTTTACCTTGACTTCTTTTTTCTGAGTGTCATTCTTCTTGTTATCTGTTTTTTTGCTTTTTGAATCATCTTTGGCTTTTTTGGCCTCTTCTTTTTTCAAAGTCACCTCATCACTTTTAGGCTCAAAAGGAGATTTTACATCTTTAGTGAGAGTGACAAGGTAGATTCTGGCCATAGAGCGATAGGCATGATTCCATTCTGTGCTGCTGTAAATAGGATTGAAATCTCTATCTGATACAAAAAAGAGATACTTTCCATTTGAGTGAAAGCATGGCGAATTGGAGAAGTACCATCCATCTGTTACCTCATGAGTCTTCTTTGTTACACAGTCATAAAGATATATTTTCTGCATTGAGTCGGCTTCAGGCCTTGCATAGGCTATCCAGTTGTTGTCAGGAGACCAGGCATACTGGGTTATTTCCCAGGCTTTTGCCTTTGCAACCTCGATGACTTTCTTTGTCTCGATGTCAATATAATTGAGGCGAAGCAGCTTATCGCTCCAGAGGATTTTTTTGGAATCAGGAGACCAATATATTTGATATTTGTATGTGTCAGCATTCGTTGTGATTTGCTTTTGCACACCTGAACCATCCTGGGGCATGATATAGATCTCGTCTTCGCCGGTGGCATCTGAGATATATGCAATCCATTTGCCATCAGGGGACCATTTGGAGTTCCGCTCGTGAACACCGGATGTATCCGTTAAGTTGCGTGTATTTCCATATTTGGCAGGCACAGTAAATATATCGCCGCGCGCACCGAATAAAGCCCGTTTGCCATCAGGAGAGATTTCATAGTTTGTTATCCTGGTGTCGACTTTCACAATCTTGCCCCGACCGGAATTCATATCATCGGCAATGATGACAGGGACTTTAACAGCCTCTTCTTGATCTAGATCAAACCTGTAGATATGCCCACCGTTCTCAAAAACGATAGCCTTTGGTCCTAGGGATGGGAATTTAATATCAAACTCTTTAAAGTTAGTTAAACTCCTTGTCTCCCTGCTTTCGAAATCATATACATAAAGGTTCATTTTTTTATTCTCGTCACGATCAGAGAGGAAATAGATCCGGTTGCCGCTCCACATGGGAATAATATCTTGAGCAGGATTATTCGTGATGTTCTCTAATTTCTTTGTCTCAAAGTCATAAATCCAGACGTCGTCTGCCATCCCTCCTCTGTAACGTTTCCAGGTTCTAAATTCGCGAAATATCCTGTTATAAGCCAATTTTTTATCATCAGGAGAAAACGAACAAAATCCTCCCCGTGGTAAAGGAAGTTGTTCGGGAATTCCACCCCCTACAGAAGCAAGATAAAGTTGGCCGTTAAAATCGTTCCATTCCCGCATACGGGAGCGGAACACAATATGCTTGTTATCATGCTTCCAGGCCATAACCAAATTGTTTGGCCCCATCCGGTCTGATATATCGTCCCGGCCAAGAGTGGAAGTATAAGTCAGCCTTTTGGGTATCCCTCCTTCTTTAGGGATTAAAAAGACTTCGCGGTTTCCATCATACTCTCCGGTAAATGCGATGTGTTTCCCATCAGTTGAAAAGCGGGCAAAAGCTTCAAAACCTTCATGGCTTGTCAACTTCCTTGCAACACCTCCTGCCGAAGCCACTGTATAGAGATCACCGGCATAGCTAAACACAATCTGATCTTTGAAAATAGTAGGAAAACGAAGAACACGGGCTTCATTCGGAGCATAAGAAATTCCTGAGCACAGGAGAATAATAATAATTAAACCTAAAAAAACTTTAGCTTTCATCATGCCTCCTTTGATAAAGATTATTAAAATCAAATACGACGAAAGAAGAATATAGCACATGAATGAACTTATAGACAAGTTTCCTGACTAGAGGCGTAGCCATTTGCAGCTTGACTAAACAGGACAAAAAAGTGTAAAAGAAGATATACAAGTGTGATAAAAGTAAGCTGATGTTATCTTAGAGATCTCTCAGGTTTTTACACTTTTCAGCAAAAAAGGTGGAGGAAAAAGTTGACTGAAGATTCAAAGAAAACAGTATCTCCCATCGATCAAGAATTTCAGGACGACATCCAACCTGATGAAGAAACATTAGAAAAAATAAAAGAAATCCTTCATTTGATGGCAATCACGTCCACTCAGATGAAAATTTTTTCTTCAGAACATGCCAACGTGAAAAAATTCGCAGACGATCTTTATGAGAAAACGAACAAATTTCTTGACGAGAATTGGAAGTTAGAACTCGGTATCGAAGAATTTTCCTTTACTTATCAGGGTAAAACTGTCTATACAGAATCACAAATAAGTAAAAGCCTTCCCTTTCTTTTCTTTAAGGACGGGATGCAAATTCTCTTCTTTTATAAAGGTTTGAAGAAGGAAGAATTTCAAGAATTTCTAGAAATTCTAAGAATGATATCCTCACTTCCTCCTGAAGAAAGCGATATCGTCATCTCTCTTTGGGAAAGAGATTTCGCTAATATCCGCTATTATGCGCCGGACGAATTTCTCGAAACAAAGATCGGCGTCGGGATGGAGCCTGTTAAATATAGACTTGACAAAAATGATTTATCTACTGGAACAATAGAGCTTGCCACGGAAGATAAGAGCGCTCTCAACCAGAATGATCTTTCTCTTGAAACCTATAAAAAGACTGCAGAAAAACCAGAAGACCTAATAGAAAAGGGCGAAGAATTCAGCCCTGTTGCACAGAGTATATCGCTTAATGATGAAGAAGCAAAGACATTAGAACTCATGCTCCGTTCCAACCGCAAAATCTCCTCTGAAGATGAACTCCTCTCTCTTCTCATTGAAATGCTCTATCTTGAGGAAAGACCCGAACAATTCAATATCACTCTTAATGCCCTAGCCCACTTCCAAAAGGATCTTTTACTAAAAGGAGATTTCTCTCGGGCCCTTCAACTTTTCATCCTTACTCTTGAACTTAAAGAATCTCTTCCTCCACAATTTGATGAAGAAGCAAAACTTCTTGAAAATTTTCTCAAAGACTTAAGCAATTCAAACTCTTTGGCATCCATAAAAAAAATCTCTCAAAGCGGTCAGGTTTCCGATCTTAAATCTTTCTTTAACTACCTCAAACTCCTCGGACCAGAGGCCATTCATCTAGTCGGTGATTTATACGAAGACAGCAAAGACCCTGGTTTTCGGATCAACGCCTTAGATTATTTTAAAGAAGTAGGCCAGAAGAACATAGCAGCCCTTATGGATATTGTTCACGATAACAGGCCCGCTCTTGCAACAGAAATCATTTCACTCTCTAGCGCATTCAATGATAAAAGAACCATACATTACCTTGCAAACTTTATCAGCTATAAAAATAAAACGATTAAATTCGAAGCCGTAAAGGCTCTAGGAAAATTTGGAGATAAAGCGGCCAATACAATTCTCATGGGATTCCTTGCTGACAAGGATGAAGGATTGAGAATACTAGCTGCTCAAGAACTTCAACCCTCTGTAGACTCATCCATATTGGATCGTATTAAACAGTTAGTGCTTAATAAAAAATTCATTAAAAAACGTAGGATGGAAAAAAAGGCTCTGCTGGAATTGTTGGGAAGAAGCCAAACTGAGGAAGCCTGTGACATGCTTCGCAATATCATGAAAAAAATTTCCATATTTTCCCTGCCAAAAAGGATTGAAACCAGCCTCTGTGCTGTCTCAGCACTGGAAGTTATGCAGACTCCTGAAGCCCACAAAGCTCTCGATGAAGGAGTCCATATGCGCAATAAAAAAATAAGTCAAGCATGCAGATATGCTCTGAAGAAAATTTCATCGAAAGAAACATCGAAAAACCAGGTTAAAGAAAAATAAAATGGCCAAAGTTGAAGAATCACAAAAACACAAGATAAAGACCAAAGAAGAAGAAATCACAACTATCAAGGAAGCAACAGAGATTCTTAACAGACTCAACAGGGCTTTTAAAATTGCCAAAATTTACGAGCCCAATAACCTCCTCTTTCAGAAACAAATAGAAGTACTGCTCGGCTTTATAAAAAAAGCTTTAGAAGAAGACAAAGAGGGTTCTTTCATGCTCCGCCTGAGTACTTTGTTTTTTAACGGAGTAAAAATCAGATTCGGATTTGCAAACTATTATCTCTTTAAATTCATAAGCAATGAATTCCGGAAAAGAGAAATAGGAGTTCTGAGCTTTCAGCAAGGCTTTGACAAGGAAGAATTGACAAAATTCATAATTCTGCTCGCTAAGAAAGGAGAAGACTCAAAAAGCTCGATTGAAGACTTCATGTCAGAGCTTAAACAAAACAGTATAAATCATATAACTTTAGAAAAAATTCCTCCTTTTGAGAAACTAAAAAACAAAAAAAAGGATGCCACAAAAATATTTTTCCTGAGCATTACTCACCTGAAAGAATCATTTAACAAACAGAAAGAACAGCAGAAAATCCCGCTGCTCACCACAAAAAGGCTGATGCAATCATTATATAACCATATTGTCGACAATGAATCTTTTCTATACGGTTTAACAAACATAAAAAATTTTGATGAGTATACTCTAAACCACTCAGTCAATGTTTGCATCCTATCCCTTTCTCTGGGAAAAAGATTGGGACTCGATAGAAACGAGTTAGTCGATTTAGGCCTCAGTGCCTTTTTTCATGATTTTGGAAAATTAGACATCCCCAAAGAAATACTGGTTAAACCCGGAAAACTGGACAAGGAAGAAAGAAAGATTATTGAAAAACATACCCACTATGGAGCTGAAAAGCTGATTCAACTCAGAGAAACAAGTTATCTTCCAATGAGAGCTATCAATGTGGCCATGGAACATCACTCCCGTGAAGATCATGCAGGTTATCCCAAATATGAGAAGAAAAAATCTATTAATCTCTTCAGCAAGATTGTTAAAGTTACTGATGTTTTTGACGCCATAACAACAAAAAGACCCTATCGAAAGAAAGATTTTACTAAGGAAGAAGCATTAAGCATGATGATTGAAAAAAGCGGCATTGAGTTTGACCCGATCATTCTTAAAGTATTTGTCAGTATGATGGGAGCATATCCAATAGGTACGCTTGTGCTTCTCAGCACTGGCGAAATTGGTATCGCATTCGAAGCAAATCCAGATCCTGCTTTTGTATTCAGGCCTAAAGTCAAAATTATCGCGGATAATAACAGCAAAAAAATAGATGGAGAAGTTGTGGATTTAACGGAAGTCGATCCTCAAACAAATAAATACACGAGGACAATCATCAAATCCCTTGATCCTTACAAATACAATATCAAAACATCTGACTATTTTATAATAGAGGCGGAATAAGCAATCAAATCACTGTGAGAAAAAAATGAGTAAACTCGATAATATTTTCCACCCAAAATCAATCGCCATCATAGGCGTTTCAAGAAAACCTGGAAGCGTTGGGTATTCCCTTTTAGCCAATATCATCGACAGCCGATTCCAGGGAATTGTCTATCCCGTTAACCCAAAAGCCAAGGGGATACTGGGAATAAAATGCTACCCTAGTGTGATGGATATTCCAGACGAAGTGGACCTTGCTATTATCATAGTTCCTGCACACCTAGTTCCTGGCGTCCTGGAAGAATGTGGGCAGAAGGAAATCAAGGGGGCCATAACTATTTCAGCCGGATTTAAGGAAATAGGAGGAAAAGGGATAGAACTAGAACAGAAAGTCCAAGATATCATTCAAAAGTATGATATTTCCCTGGTTGGGCCTAACTGTTTAGGAGTCATAAACGCTTCTCCTGATGTATCTATGAACGCCACTTTCGGCACCCAAATGCCAAAAGAAGGAAACATCGCCTTTATGTCCCAGAGCGGCGCCCTTTGTGTGGCAGTACTTGATTATGCGAAAGAGTCAAACATCGGTTTCTCAAAATTCATCAGCATGGGAAACAAAGCTGGCCTCACTGAGAATGAACTTTTACTCTATTTGAAAGATGATCCCAAGACAGATGTCATTCTGATGTATCTTGAAGATCTCGTCAACGGAAGAGAGTTTATGTCCATAGCCAGGAAAATTACAAGCCATCCGACTAATCCTAAACCAATCCTAGCCCTTAAAGCTGGACGTACTATGATTGGAGCAAAAGCAGCATTCTCTCATACTGGCTCGCTGGCTGGTTCGGACAGAGTATACGATGCTATCTTTGAGCAATGCGGTGTTCTCAGAGGAGAAACTCTAGAGGAAATATCTGATTACGTGAAAGCTTTTTCCAGTCAGCCCTTCCCAAAAGGGGAAAATGTTGCCATCATAACAAATTCTGGGGGGCCCGGGATATTAGCGACCGACTCTTGCATTCGTCACGGAATAAAAATTGCCCCCTTGTCGCAGGTTACAAAAAATGCTCTACGAGAAGTCCTCCCTCCAACAGTCAGTTTGAGTAATCCTATTGATTTAATCGCAGAAGCTCAACATGAACAATACGAGGCAACCTTAAGAGAAGTCCTGAAGCAGAAAAACATCCACTCTTCTATCGTCATCCTTACTCCTACAGCCTTCACTGATGTAAGAAAAATCGCCAGTGCTGTTGTCAATATTACAAAAAAAATCAAAAAACCAATCCTCTGCTGTTTTTTAGGAGTATACGATGTCTCAAAAGGAATCGAGATTCTTGAAGAGAACGGAATTCCTGCCTACAGGTTCCCTGAATCTGCAGCACGAGTACTTTCTGAAATGACAAAGTTTACCCGGTGGCTTACCCGTCCTAAAACTGGAATAAAAAAATTCAAGGTCAACAGAGAAAAAGCCAGCAAAGTAATCGATTCCGTCAAAAAAGAAGGCCGATTATTTCTCCTGGAACAAGAAGCCTACGATGTTTTAAAAGCCTATAATTTCCCTGTTATCAAATCCTCTCTTGCAAAGAACGAAAGTCAGGCGGTGAAAGCAGCACAAAATATCGGTTTTCCAGTGGTCCTAAAAATTGCCTCACCTGATGTACTTCATAAATTTGACTTTGGCGGAGTTAAACTCGACTTAAAGGACAAGAGTGATGTACGGAGAGCTTATGACGAAATCATTAAAAATATATGGGCCAAGAAACCGGATGCAAATATCACAGGAGTAATTGTTGAAGAAATGGCCTCTAAAGGGAAAGAGATTATCCTTGGAATGAACAGAGATCCACAATTTGGCCCGATTTTGATGTTTGGCCTTGGAGGAATTTATGTCGAAGCATTGGAGGATGTAACTTTCAGGCTTGCTCCTATTCGTGAACTCACAGCGACCTTGATGATCTCAAAAACCAAAACACACAAAATTCTCGAAGGGTTTAGAGGAGAACCAGCCTACGACACTAAAGCTATAGAAGAATGTTTAAAAAGGCTCTCCCAGCTCGTCATAGATTTCGAAGATATTAAAGAGTTGGATATAAATCCGCTAATCGTCTATGAAAGAGGAAAAGGATGTGTTATTGTCGACGCACGAATTATTTTAAAATAAGTTGAGTCCGTTGAGTCCGTAAAAAACAGGATCAATTCAAACTAAACTGAATTGTGTATCTAGCCTTTCTAGCTTAAAATTTGTAATGAAATTGACAATCAAATCTTCACTGCTATAATATTGAGTCTTGATGTAATCAGTGAGTCCTATGGGATTTTTTAAGAAAAAAAAGAAGAAAAGAGTTTGTGTTATTGGGCTTGATGGAGTTCCTCATCCTCTACTTCTCAACCTCTGTAAAAAAGGAATCATGCCTTCATTCGGAAAGCTAATTGATTCAGGACATCTTCATAAGATGAAAGCCAGTCTTCCAGAAATATCATCTGTAAGCTGGACAAATTTCATGACAGGCTCAAACTCGGGATCCCACGGTATATTCGGTTTTACAGACTTTAAAAAAAATTCTTACGATCTTCGTTTTCCGAATTTCCTTGATATAAAAAAAGAGACCTTTTGGGATAATCTTGGCAAACAAAAGAAAAAATGTATCATTATCAACCAACCTTCAACCTATCCGGCCCGGAAGATAAATGGGATCCTTATTTCAGGATTTGTTGCCATTGATCTGGCAAAAGCTGTTTATCCTATTTCTTTCAAATCATCACTTGAGCAAATGGGCTATCAAATAGATATCGACACATTTAGATCAAGAGAAAATCATGAATTTCTCTGGAAGGAACTGCACAATACATTGAAGGGCCGCCAAAGGGCTTTTCATTCTCTCTGGAAAGAAGATTGGGATTATTTTGAATTTGTTATAACAGGCACGGACAGGCTTCAACATTTTTTATGGAATGCTTATGAAGACGAAAATCACATCTACCATCAAAGTTTTTTTGACTACTACAGCCAAATCGATCAAGTTATAAATGAAATCGTTACTTCTTTTCGAAAATTGACTGCCAGTGATGAAGGGCTTTATCTCCTTTCAGACCACGGCTTCACCGCAATTGAACAGGAAGTCTATCTCAATGCATGGCTTAAGAAAGAAGGCTATCTAAAATTCAACACTCATTCCCCAAAAAACCTCAGTGAACTCTCTCCCGAAACCCGAGCCTTCGCATTGGATCCTAACCGGATCTACCTGAACCTGAAAAAAAAATTTCCTCTGGGGCATGTCGAAGAATCCGAGAAGAATGCCTTTAAAAGCGAACTTACAAACAAACTTGAAAAACTCGAGTACAAAGGGAAAAAAGTTATCCGAAAAGTTTTTGACACTAAAGAAATTTATTCAGGGCCATTCATTTCGAACGGCCCAGATTTAATCGTACTATCCGAACACGGTTTTGACATGAAAGGTTCGGTTAAGAAAAAGGAAATCTTTGGCCGCACGAACCTCCAGGGAATGCACACATGGGACGATGCCTTCTTTTGGGCAAACAGAGAATATAGCCAAGACCTTTCAATATCCGATTTAGCAGCCATCATCATGGATAACTTCTCATGAAAGGAAAAAAGGGGGAAACAAGAATTTTTATTCTTCTCTTCTTCGCTCTATTCCTCCCTCTTAAAGCCTATATCGGCCCTGGTGCAGGCTTTGCCTTTCTTTCCTCTTTTCTTGTCCTGTTTTTAACTTTTTTCCTGGCTGTGTTTTCTTTTCTCTCATGGCCTTTTCGCTTTCTCCTCCGTATCATAAAAGGACAAAAGGCCTATAAAAAAAGCCTCATCAATAAGCTTGTCATTGTCGGCTTGGACGGGATGGAACCCTTTCTTGTCGAAAAATTTATGGCAGAGGGAAAACTGCCAAATTTTTCAAGGCTAAAAAAAGAAGGAACCTATACAAGACTCGAGACAACGATTCCAGCAATATCCCCTGTGGCCTGGTCCTCCTTCATGACCGGATGCAATCCATGTAAACACAATATTTTTGATTTCCTCAGCAGGGATCCCAAAAACTATCTTCCAGATCTGTCTTCGGCTCGGATTGGAAACCCAAAAAGATTCCTTCCTCTTGGAAAATACAATATCCCTCTCTCAAAACCAGTTATCAAAGGAATGCGAAAGAGCATCCCCTTCTGGAAAATCTTAGGAGATGAAGGAATCTTCAGTACAATTCTTAGAATTCCTATAACCTTCCCCCCCGAAAAATTCCGGGGACATCTCCTCTCGGGCATGTGCGCTCCAGACCTGAAAGGAAGCCAGGGGACGTTTTTCTTTTACACTTCAGATAAAGAAAAAATCAAAAAGCGTGAAGGCGGAATAAATATCCCGGTGACCATAAATGAGAATAATATTGAAACCTATATATCAGGCCCGGAAAATACGCTTCTCAAAACAAAAGAGGAGCTTCGTCTTCCTCTGACCATTACTCTTAACAAAGAAAAAGAGGAAGTCCTTATCGAGGTCTCGGGCCAAAAAATCAATCTGAAAAAACAGACATTCTCTGCCTGGACAAAACTGGCTTTCCGGCCTGGATTGGGGATGAAAATAAGGGCCATCTGCCGCTTCTACATCTCTCAGATACACCCTCATTTCGAAATGTATCTTACCCCTCTGAATATTGACCCCGAAAAACCCGCGCTTCCTATTTCTTATCCTTTCATCTATTCGGTTTATTTGGCCAAACTCCTGGGAAGTTTTATAACTCTAGGAGAAGCAAACGACACCTGGGCTCTAAACGAAGGAGCACTCAGCGAAAAAGCCTTCTTAGAGCTGTCCTATTCCAACCACAAAGAATGGGAAGACATGCTGTTTAACGCTATGAGCAAAACGAAAAAAGGTGTAGTCACAAGTTGGTTTGAAACAACAGACAGCATCCAACATATGTTCTTTAGGTATCTTGACAAAAACCACCCTGCCCTGAAAAACGAACAAGCAAGAATGAGCGCTGATGTAATAAAAGACCTTTATATGAAGATGGATGAATTAGTAGGAAGAGTCATGGAAAAATTGGACAAAAGAAACTTCTTGATTGTTATGTCCGACCATGGCTTCAAATTGTTCAGCCGAGGATTCAATCTCAACTCCTGGCTGTATCTTAATGGCTATCTCAATCTAAAAAACGGCAAGGAAGAAAGCGACGAGTGGTTCAAGGATGTGGATTGGGAAAGAACAAAAGCTTTCGGCTTGGGACTTGGAGGAATCTATATCAACCAGAAAGGAAGAGAAGCAAAAGGAACAGTCAACCCCGGCGAAAAAACGAAGAGCTTAAAAAATGAACTTATCAATAAGCTCAACAGGATAAAAGATGATAAAAGCGGCAAGACAGCCATCAATAAAATTTTTAACCGGGATAAACTTCCTCCTGGTCCTTATAAAGAGAACTGCCCTGACCTTATAGTCGGATACAACGAAGGATACAGGGTTTCCTGGGATTCTGTGATAGGAAAAGTCAACTCTGTAGTTTTTGAAGATAATACAAAAGCATGGAGCGGCGACCACTGTATCGATCCCCGAATAGTTCCAGGCATACTTCTCTGTAATCACAAAATAAGCACCGAAAACCCCGCAATCATAGACATTGCTCCCACTGCTCTCGAACTATTCGGCTTGAAAGTGCCCTCTCATATGGACGGCCGTTCATTGATAGATGAGAGAACCTTCTCTCTAAATCAAAAAGGAAAGAAAAAATGAATCATATAAATCGAAGAGAATTTCTCAAATTGGGTTTGGCCACAGGTTCCTTTTTGGCTTTGGGAAACGGCCCTGACCTTGTAACAAAAGTCTTCGGGAAAACAGATACTCCAAAAAAAGTCATCATTCTTGGGCTTGACGGCCTAGACCCTCACCTCATCAAGGTTTGGATGGATCAGGGAAAACTTCCTAATTTCCAGCATCTGCAGAGTCAGGGAAGTTTCCGGCCTCTCAGATCGAGTATACCAGCCCAGAGCCCTGTCGCCTGGTCAAATTTTATCACCGGAACAGACCCGGGCGGACACGCAATTTTCGACTTTATCCATAGGGACCCTGAAAGATATATGGCCATATTTTCCTCATCCGAAACAAGCGAGGCCAGAAGAACAATATCCGTAGGGAACCTTGTTTTTCCTCTCTCTGGCGGAGATGTAAAAAATCTGCGGAAAGGAAGAGCTTTCTGGCAGATTCTTGAAGATTATGATATCCCTGCGACTGTATTTAAAATTCCTTCCAATTATCCCCCGGTACCCACAAAACAACGAACATTATCCGGCATGGGAACCCCCGATATTCTTGGAAGTTACGGCATCCTTAACTACTACACAACAGAGGTTAAAGAAGTCATGGAAGATATAGGCGGAGCAAGAATCCATGAGGTCTATGTCATAGGCAATAGAGTTGAAGCAAAGCTTCCTGGGCCAACTAACACTTTTAAAAAGGACAGGCCTGAATCGTCGATTAATTTTAAAGTTTTTATCGATCCCGTAAATCCGGTTGCCAAAATTGCCATCCAGGATAATGAATTCATCCTGAAAGAAGGAGAATGGAGCGAGTGGAAAAAAGTCCGTTTTAACATGATTCCCACACAGAGCGTTAGCGGAATCTGTATGTTTTACCTCAGGCAAGTCCGGCCTGAATTCAAGCTTTATATCTCGCCCATGAACATCGACCCTGCTGAACCAGCCCTGCCTATCTCTACGCCAACAAATTATGCAGAAGAACTGGAAAAAGAATTCGGGCCTTTTTACACGCAAGGTCTCCCCGCAGATACTTCAGCCCTTGATAACGACATTCTGGACGACGGTGAATTTCTCGCGCAGGACGATATTGTCTTGAGAGAAAGGCTGGAAATGTTTGACTATGAGCTGGCAAGATTTGAATCAGGCCTTTTCTTTTACTATCTTTCCAACACTGACCAGAGGCAGCATATGTTCTGGCGCCTCATCGACAAAGAGCATCCTTCATACGACCCCCTCCTCGCCTCAAAATACGGAAACACTATCGAAAACATCTATATAGAATCGGACAAGATTCTGGCAAAAGCTATGGAAAAAACGGATAAAAATACAATACTTATGGTCATGTCTGATCACGGTTTCACTCCGTTTCGCCGTTCCTTCAACCTCAATACATGGCTTAAAGAAAGCGGTTACCTTTCTCTTATCAACGAATGGAAACAGGGTGAAGAGATGCTTTTCCTGAACACTGATTGGTCAAGGACCAAATCCTATGCTTTGGGTTTAAACAGCCTCTATATCAATGAGAGGGGAAGAGAGGCTGAAGGCATCATCTCTCCTGGAGTAGAAAAAGAGAACCTTATTCGAGAAATAGCTCATAAACTTGAAAATTTCAAAGATCCTAAAACAGGCAAAAGACCTGTTTTTAGGGCATATGTTGCCAAAGATGTATACCATGGCCCTTATGTAGAGCAAGCCCCAGAAATCATTGTGGGCTACAATTCCGGGTACCGCAGTTCCTGGGGAACACCTCTGGGTAAAATTCCCAAAGTGCTTATTGAAGACAACAAGCAAAAATGGAGCGGCGACCACTGCATATCCCCAGAAGTAGCTCCAGGAATTTTGTTCACCAACCAGAAAATCAAGGCAGCCTCCCCTGCCCTATATGATCTGACACCGACAATCCTCAAGATCTTTGGAATAGATAAGCCTAAAGAAATGATAGGAAAACCGATATTTTAGATTCAAGGAGATAAAAATGGGTAAAGCTAAAGTCAAACTGGACAAGGACCTACTGGATAAGGTAAAAAAGTACGCTAAAATTTCCGGCTATTCTTCCCCTGAAGAATTCATAACTCACTGTTTGGAGAAAGAGATTTCCAAGCTCGAAGAGTCGGATTCTGAAGAGGAAATAAAGAAAAAGCTGAAAGGCCTTGGATATATATCGTGAACACAGTAAGGAGTAAGAATAAAGGGGGAAACGGAGAGTCTATGAAACAAAGAATGAAAATCGTTTACTCTTTACAATATTTAGTTTTGAGTTTTGAGTTTTGAGTTAACATGATGTGGGTATTCAACTCCATTTTTGGCAAAATTTTCGACATAATCTTTCTTCCTTTCCGCAGCATGAGTCCCTGGGTTGCAATGATCATTGTATCATTCATGACAGGTCTTTTGATGCTATTCATCTTCCGCTTCACCTCCAACCAGAAAGAAATAAAAAAGGTTAAAAATAAGATAAAAGCCCATCTGCTCGAACTACGCCTGTATAAAGACAGCCTGAGCATTTCTCTCAAAGCACAAGGGAATATACTCCGCTGCAACCTAAAATATATCAGCTATTCTGCAAAGCCTATGCTGGTGATGATCATCCCAATAATTCTGATCCTCATTCAGCTCAACTTCTGGTTCGGGTATGAATCTTTAGCACCCGGCCAGAAAGCAATTTTCAAGGTCAAACTAAAAGATAACTATAATCCCCTCGAAATAGACCTTAATGTCGAATCCTCCTCTGGGTTGACTATCGAAACTCTCCCCCTAAGGATGGATGAAGAAAATGAAATAAATTGGCGCATCTCAGCCAAAGAAAAGGGCATTCATAATTTAAATATCATCCTCAAAGGAGAAAGAATCACAAAAACAGTTGCTGTTGCCCAAAAGCCTCTCAGCAAGATCTCTCCAATAAAAATCTGCCGCAATTTCATTGACGAACTACTCTATCCGGTCGAAGCACCAATCAAAAGCGATATGCCAATAAAATCCTTAGAAATCACATATCCGACTAGGAGCATGAATCTCTTCGGATGGCACATTCACTGGCTGATCGTATATTTTGCACTATCCATCATCTTCGGGTTTGCCTTTAAAGGGATACTTAAGATAGAGATATAAGTATAAAGTAACTCAATGACACAGAGACCTAAAAACTCAAACCTCAAATCTCAAAACTAAATATGGTAAAGAGTAAACAGTTTTAATTCTCCATTTTTCCGTTTTATTTATTACTCCTGAGCTCACCGATTTATCTGTTTCGATATTAGAAAAGGTTTTGTCTGAGTCATAGGTTATAAAAAATTATTCAATGATTTTTTCTATGGCTTTAATTTGATCTGGTCTCAATTTGGTACTATAATTTTTTGACTCTTTTTGCCATCCGTCTCTTTATTTTCTTATAGGAAAGCGGCGGCCCTTTTGTTACTTTTTTGGCATCTATATATAAAGAATCTTTTTCCCCATATCGACGCATTATTTCTTTGTCATTTGTGTTGATTGTATGAAATATAATTTTATCGCCAAACTCCTTGGCAGCCCTTTTGGCACGTTCATGAACTATATTGTAGGCGGGACATTGGCCATTGTAAAAGGATGTTACTGTAACTTTGCCGGGCGTGAGTTCTGGTGTGTACTTCTTTTTTATCCATTTTGGCGGTACCGCATCACTGGAGAAAGGCTTCCATAACAATACAATTCCTTTATTTGAATCAACTTTTTTATAACCGTGCTTCTTGAACCAGGAAGCTTTCATCCAAAAAGGCAATGAAATTCCCCAAGCAACCATCCCTTTTGTACCAAGAGCTTTTACATCCTCTTCTGCGGCTTTTAAAAGGGCTTTTCCCATACCTCTTTTTTGAAAGTTGCCACGACCCTTTTTATACCTATGCACCCAAATGCAGTTGATAAAGTAATGGTCTGAACCTTGGGCAAAGGCATATTCTATAGGCATATATTCGATCATCCCTCCTACCTGTTCATTTCCGTCTATTGCGAGCTTCACCCTGAGGTCGTTTTCTTTCATTTTGTTGTACCAGGTCTCTTTATGGCTTCCTGCCTCTTTCATCTCCTCTGACCAATCTTCGAGGCAGACGAAATATAATTGTTTATACTCATCTGTTAGATCTATTACTTTCATTTTTTATCATCTCCTAAGATTGTCGCTTTCATTTGATATTAATCAGCTGAGCTTGTTTTTGTCAACATTTGCCAAATGATTTTTTTTGTCTTGCATGTCCTGCCGGACTTTCTTATTATCAAATTAGATTGAGCAGGTAAACGAGAAAAAGCAGACAGACCGTTTGGTATCAGAAGAATATAGATTTACTGAATCACATAAATAAGAAAAAAGGAGGCAGGACCATGCATAAAATAACCATGCTAGGCACTGGCCTAATAGGGATGTTTTACACGAAAACATTACACGGGCAGCGCAGCCAAGACAGGGTGCAGGTTGTCTATTCACGGACTGAGGAGAGGGCAAAGAAATTTGCACAAGAATGGAGCATCCCCAGATGGTCAACGGATATGGAGAAGGCTATTAAAGACCCTGAAACGGATGTGGTGGTGATCGGTTTGCCTAACAATCTGCACCAGGAAGCGGCTCTTATAGCTGCTGATGCAGGAAAGGCTGTGTTATGTACCAAGCCGCTTGGCCGGAACGCTGCTGAAGCCAAAGCCATGCTGCATGCCGTTGAGCGGGCAGGCGCATTTAATGGTTATCTTGAAGATCTGGCCTATACTCCAAAAACGCTCAAATCCATTGAATCCATAAAAAATGGTGCACTTGGCAAGGTCTTGTGGACACGTTCACGAGAAACCCATCCAGGTCCTCACAGCGATTGGTTCTGGGACCCTGAACAGTCTGGGGGCGGTGTAATAATCGATATGGGCTGCCACTGCATTGAAATCGGACGCAACTTTGTGGGAAAGGATATCAAACCCGTGGAAGTTATGTGCTGGGCTGATACCCAGGTCCATCCGATTGAGGCTGAGGACCATGCGATCGGCCTGGTGAGATACGAAAATGGCGCGATTGGACAGTTTGAAGTGAGTTGGACATTCCGGGGCGGCATGGACGTGCGGGATGAGATATCCGGCACTGATGGGACAATCTGGCTTGACCATTTTTTGCGCACAGGCTTTGAGATGTTTACATCTGTTGGACGCGGAGGGTACGTAGCCGAGAAAGCTGAGGGTGAAACGGGCTGGCTCTTCCCAGTAGGCGATGAAGTACATGAACTGGGTTATATGCACATGTTTACTGACATGTTCGATGCAATGGACAACAATATAGGACCCATGGAGACTTTTTATGACGGCTACATCGTTAATGCCATCATGGATGCCTGTTATTGTTCGATAAAGTCAAAGCGTTGGGAACAAATTGACCTGGAAGTATGGAGAGGCATAGAAAAAACAACAGCAGAGAGTATAAAGAAGGATTACAATGAACGTTTCCTCCTGATAAAGGAGGAGAAAATGCCTGATGGCCAAACAAAGTTAATTCTGAAGGACAAGGAGACCGGAAAAGTTATCCAAAAGATAAAAGAATAGACTACAACCAGTGTCTTTCAATCTCTTCTAAAGTTTTTCCCTAGGTTTCTGGTAAAACATACAACACAAAACCAAAGGTAACTAAATATATGAAGTCGTACATCCAGAATGCAAAAGATTCGTCAAAACGCCCCGCAAGCACAGGAAAAGTTTATGCCAGTCTTTGAACCTGCAAAAGGGCTGGTGAAGACTCACGACCTGTTTGGTCCCATTATCGATGCCTATAATTCCAGGTTTATCTATGTTTACGGCACCTCAGGAACTGCGGAGGATACGGAAGTGAATCGCAGGGAAGCACGCCAGGATGCTCTGGACTGGCGTACCTGGGCCAACGGAAACGGCGTAATCAAGCCGGATCAGGAGGTCACCCAGGAAGATATCAAGACCTGCAATCTGACCCTCTACGGAGGTCAGAAAACTAATGCGCTTATTGCCAGAATCAATGATAACTTACCTATCAGGATCGAGAAAAACTGTGTCAGGGTGGGCGACCGGAAATTCTACGGGGAGGACATAGGAGTGAAATTTATCTACCCAAATCCTCTAAATCCCACCAAGTATGTGCTCATTAATGCCGGAGTTACTTCAAAGGCATTAAACAAGATTCTCCTATTAGGGAATACGCTCTACGATCCTTTACCAGACTACATCATCTTCAGCAGGCAGGACGTGAGCTTTGACCGCCACTTCTTTCTATCGGCTGGATTCTTTAACAGGAACTGGGGAATCTCTGGAGAATAGGCCGCTTATATCACTTCCTGTTTTCGCACTGGAGGCAAAATTAGGCGAGTTTAAGTAAAAACTGATATGTATTTGTCACGAATGAAGAAGTCCATTTTATTTTGAACAGACGTAAGGGACTTAAAATCCAATAAATATCATTTCTTAAAATATTTTTAACTAATAATTTAAGAGTGTTCAATAATAAAGGTGGTATCTGTTCAATACTCGATTGACCCAAAAATAGGGAAAAAACTACGATATAACTACTTGAAATAGCATATAATTACGTAAAAATAACCATTTTTAATAGATATATGAAAAATGCCCGAAAAGTGGGGGTAACTTTTTATGAAAAGTGGGGGTAACTTTTGACCAAAATTAGCTATTTGGGGTGTTTTTCGGCTAAAAATGGGGGTAAGTCCCAAAATTGGTCCTTATAAGCTGTTTATATTCAATTGGTTACAAGCGTTGAACAGTCTCAATTTATTGTTATCTCCTTTGATGTGAGAGGCTTTCTCTTTGGTATTACTTTCTCGGTAAAGGGGATCCCTTTCTCTATAATCTCTAATTCAGAACGCACTTCGCCTGCACTCTGATATCTCTTCTCTTTGTCTTTTTCCAGGCATCTAAGTATAAGTAGGCTTAGATCATCTGGAATCTGAGCATTTAGTTCCTTAGGATCCTTAGGTATTTCGCCCTTGTGTTTCATCCCTATTGTGAAAGGCGTATCTCCTTCAAAAGGAACTCTTCCTGTTACCATCTCATATAGGATGACTCCCAGCTAATAGATATCTGAACGTTGATCTGCCTCTTTCCCTTCCACCTGTTCAGGAGACATGTATTCTGGTGTCCCTATCATCACTCCAGCACCTGTTATCCCTTTTGCCTTGAGCGAGCGTGCAATCCCAAAGTCCATAATGCGGGAATTTCCCTCTTTGTCTATCATGATGTTACTTGGCTTCAAATCGCGGTGGACAACTCCCAATCTATGTGCTTCTGTTAACCCTTCACAAACTTGGCTTGCTATGGAAACAGCTTTTCCTACTGTTAATTGACCTGTTTGTCTAATCAATCCCCTCAAATCCTGCCCTGGCACATATTCCATAGTAATGAAATAGTTTCCTTCTGCTTTTCCAATGTCATACATGCGGCCAACATTTTTATGCACGATTTTACGGGCTAGCCTGATTTCATTCCTGAATCGCTCTATGGTCTTCTCATCAGTAGCTATCTCAGGCTTTAGGAGCTTTAATGCTACTTTTTCTTTTATCTCTATGTCATGGGCCTTATAGACCTTTCCCATGCCTCCCTTACCCAGTTCTTCGATAATCTGGTATCTTCCAGCAAAGGTGGAGCCTGTGGTTAATTCTTCTATGGGAATTTTTAAAGTTTTGGTGGGAGATGCAGAGACTTCTTCAGGGGAGAGAATAGGGGTTGCACACTTATGGCAAAAAAGGGAATCATCAAGGATGTCGGCGTGCCACTTAGGACATCTATTACCCATTATTGTCCCTTCTGTTTAAGGTGGCAAAAGAATATCAAGGAAATAGGGAAGGTGTCAAGTTGGATTATTGTGCTGATTACTGGCTCTTTAGCCTAGCCAGCCTTTTTTTTGCATCTTCAACTTCAGGGATGCCGGAGTCAGCGTCTTTCCAGAGGTCGAGGAATTTCTGGTAATGCTCTATGGCTTTGGCTTCCAGCCTTTCTTGTACAACTCAGCTAATCTATAATGATATTTGGGGTGAATCATGTATCGCTTCTCACTTTTTGGGTCAAAGATTATGAGGTTGCGGTTGATTTGTTTCGCTTTTCTAGTCGTTGACCTTGTCGTTTTGGATGTGATACTCTCATTTCAGGATGTCAGTGGATGGAAATTATGGAAAATGATGAGGGATTTGGATCAAAGACTAAAACGAATTTCCTATATTTTGGACGTGTTTTTCGCAAACGACGAAGAGGTCAGGATGTTGACCGGTGAGCTGAACTTGATCACAGCGGGAAAGCGTCTCTTGGAGAAAGGCCCTTCACTCGTGGTCATCAAGAAGGGGGAGCATGGGGCTCTTCTCCTTGCGAAAGATTTTGTCTTTATCGTGCCCGCTTATCCCAGTGAGAATGTGGTGGATCCCACGGGTGCCGGAGACAGCTTTGGTGGTGGATTCTTAGGTCATCTAGACAAAGTCCATTCCTATGCGGAGAAAGATATCCGTAGAGCCGCGGTCTACGGAAGTGTCCTCGCCTCCTTCACCATCGAGAGATTCGGCATCGACCGCCTCAGATCTCTCTCTTCAGAGGAGATTGAAAGCCGCTTTACGGAATTTCAAAAACTCGTATCATTTTGATGGGAAAGGATTATCAGGATCAGATCGGAACGATTCCTATCCATCCCAGCCTTCCCAGACTTCTGGCAACTTTTTGACTCCCTTTGATTTTGTATAAGATCGCATAATCGCTTTGATCTCCTTGACTTTATCGTTAGGGAGCCGTGTGGGCTCGTATTCGGCGAGTCGTTCCTTTACCTCTTCTCACGCCCTATCCCAAGCTGTACTTGCTTTCTCCCCCACTCGTATCGCTCTCCTGGCGATGATTTCTCTTCATTACATTTAATTCCCTTTAAGAAACGAAGGGCCATGCCGCAAATATTGTTATCGATCACCAGCTTCTCAAGACTTTGGCAGTTTGCAAAAGCCAACATGCCAGGCCCACGAATCAAGTTGATCCTAGACAGTGCAGCAAGCATGATGCCTATACCGGATTCAAGACCCGATTGAGAGTCAACTCTCTTGGAATCGCTCTGACCGATATTGGATGCGGTGGGCAATCCGAGAGTCTTTCCAATCTGGTTGTATCCAACTCCCAATAAATGAGTTTCTATGGCACCTATGCAGGATGTGCCGTGCCTCATATCCAAGAGGATCGCCCTGCCGCCGTAAAGCACTGGCGTCCCTGGGTTGAGCAGCTGGGTGACGACAATCCCACCCAAGCTTTCGGCAGTATGTTCGGTGAGTGTTCCCGCGAGGGTTATCGGAGCATTTGCTCCAGGAAGAGGCATGGGTATCGTCATCACAGGAATACCGGCATGAGCAGAATCAATCATGTTTTGAGCAACGATTTCCCATCCATCAATGGGGCATTGGGATTTGCCGCAAAAATGGCGCGTGGCTTTGATTTAAGCTCATCCTCTCCTCCTCACAGAACAGAAAGCATCTCTATCTGGACGCTTAAACCCTCGACGGTAAAAGCCCCGCTAAAAAGAGGTTTTGAGGTATTCAGCATGATAAGGTAATAGCGGTATGCATCTTGGAGTTGCTCGGGAATATCGTCGGGTAATACCGCGCCTGTCACAAAACTAAGGTTTTCCAGCGTTTCGATGAGGCTTGTGATTCTGATCAGGTCCGAGAGTTTGGGCTTGCGTATCCTCTCTGTTTCAGAATCCAGGATATTCAATGCAACAGAGCCTGCACAAAAATGCACAGTGTCCTTCTCTAACACAGATGGATTTCTCCCTGCGTGATTATAGATGCTGAAAGTGGAGGGGACCGATTCGAGTGCCCTATCCACCATAGCCGCTGGAATGAAGCTCACCCTCTCTTTGAAATCAACTCTTGCTCCCCTATAGGCAAGGATTTCTAATGCCTCTTGATTGTCTATCTTCACCCCAAAGTTTTCTAGAAGATCATAAGCAGCTTCAATGATCTTTTGAACATCCTCTTGATCCAGAACCTCCAGCTTTGGCCGTCTCATAGCATTCCTCCTCTCATATGTCTTATGCACGATGATCCGCCAAGAAAATACTCGGCCTCGGCCAAATCCAGAAACATCCAGGATTGAACTTATCACACCCTAAAAGGTAGGTCAATTTCCATCAAGAGCTCCTGCTGGAGGATCAGAAGTAGATAATGATATGCTGAGACTTCTTCTCCTCTATAGGAGCCAGAATGGCTAAACTAAAGATAATATAATTCATCGTTAGTAGACAGAGGTGAGCTCCAAAAATTGCAATACAGTCAGATATAAGACAGAGTCCATCTACTATTCTGAGACAAAGCAGTTTCGGAGACTTTTCAAATATAATAACAAAAAAGCGGCAGGACTTGAATTAAGTCGATTAAAAATTGACAAAAGAAAAATTCTCATGTAAGGTATTATAACTCAGAGTAAAGTGAACAAGACAGAGCGCATTTCAAGAATTCTCCTCTTATTCGTCGTCGGTATTATGGCTTTTCCCAAATGTATATTCGCTTATATTGATCCAGGAACAGGAAGCTACATTATCCAGATAATGATTGCCGTATTTATAGGAATCTCTTTTGCCGTCAGAGTCTACTGGAAAAAAATTAAGGCCTTTCTATCTGGAGTTTTCAAAAAAAATTCCGGCGATGAAAACTAAGGCCGAAAAAGTTGCTGGATCGTTTCGAGATCCAAGTGGTTTCCTTTTCAAGAAAAACGACATCCTCTACCGGCAGGTCAATGAGGCTTATCGCGAGAATTACGACTACTTGATGAATTCTGGGCTTTATGAGCGACTGACGGAGTCTGGATGTCTTGTCAAGCATGAAGAGGTGAATCTCTCCCTGGCCCTATCACCCTCTGCCTATAAAGTTATCAGGCCTGAACCCGTTGCTTTTATCTCTTATCCCTATGAGTGGTGTTTCAGCCAGTTCCGTGATGCTGCCTTGCTTACCCTAAAGATCCAAAAAACGGCCCTAGAATTCGGGATGTCCCTAAAGGATGCCAGTGCCTACAATATACAGTTTCACTACGGTCATCAGGTTCTAATTGACACACTCTCATTCGAGCGAGAGATAGAGTGCGTACCTTGGGTGGCCTATCGGCAATATTGCCAGCATTTTCTCGGTCCTCTGCTCTTGATGGCCTATAGGGATATCCGTATGAACCAATTGTTGAAGCTTTTCATCGATGGGATCCCTTTAGATTTGACCAGTCGGCTTCTTCCCGCGTATACGCGTTTCCTACCTGCGATTTCTCTTCATATCCATATTCACACCATGAGCCAAAAGAGGTACGCCGATAAAGCAGTCAGAAAAGATAAAAAGAGGATTGGGCGAAACGCCCTCTTAGGCATCATTACCAGCCTAGAAAACGCGACTCGAAAGATTCGGTATCGCCTTGAGAAGAGCGAATGGGGGGAATATTATGAGGATACCAATTATTCCCGAGCCGCCTTTGAACATAAGAAGCGGATTATTGCCGAATTTATAGAGAAAGCCCGACCCGAACTCGTCTGGGATTTGGGGGCCAACCTGGGGATTTTCAGCCGAATCGCCGGGGATCTCGGCATCCGCACAATATCATTCGATATCGATCCTCAGGCGGTTGAAAAAAATTACCGCAAATGTGTTTCGGACAAAGAAAGGAATATCCTGCCCTTGCTTCTGGATTTGACAAATCCCAGTCCCTCCATCGGATGGGAGAACAAAGAAAGGATGTCTTTTCTCGACCGCGGCCCTGTTTCAATGATATTTGCTCTAGCGCTCATCCATCATCTCGCAATATCCAATAACTTGCCTTTTGCGAGGATTGCTGAGTCTTTCCAAAAACTCTGCCGATCGCTGGCCATTGAATTTGTCCCTAAAAAGGACTCCCAGGTACAGCGATTATTGGCAACAAGGGAGGATATCTTTGATCAGTACACGCAGTCAAATTTTGAAAAGGAATTCGGACGATATTTCCTGATCCATGAGCAAGTGGCAATTCAGGATTCCAATAGAATATTGTATTTAATGCAATCCCGGACTTAAGGGGGTCTCATGGGAGAAAAAAGAGCTTACTATTATTGGCTTTATGCAATGTTTCCCGTGGTCTACCTTTATACTCACAACATCGAAGAAGTTTTTCCTCAGGTGATTTTTCTTCCCCTGATAGTTTCTCTGACCGTGGGAATGCTCCTCTGGGGATTCTTCCGGCTTATTTTCAAGCATCCCCAAAAATCAGCCCTATTGACCTTTCTAGTTCTTTTTATGATTTTTACCTTCGGGCATGTCATGAATATCTTCGGATATTCCCAGGTAGGTAGAGCTAGACTGGCCGCTTATTTGATATATCCCTGGATTGCTGTATTTCTTGGATTCACTATTCTGGTCGCCAGGACTCGCAAAAGCTTGAAGACCCTGACATTATTCCTCAACGTCTGTATGCTGTCTCTGTTTCTTTTTTCCGTCGGAAAAGTGATCTTGTTTTACGCGGTTCCGGAGAAAATCTCTGCTCCCGATCATGTTCTCCCCGACAAACTTCCTACTGTGAATACGTTAAATAGGGAAGAACTGCCGGATATATACTATTTTATTTTTGATAGATATGCAGGCTCTAAAACTCTTGAGGAATATTTCCATTTCGATAACAACGAGTTCACCTCGTTTCTTGAAGATCTAGGATTTTATGTAGCTGCGGATAGCCTCTGCAATTACCCCGGCAGTTATCTTTCTATTTCCAGTTCCCTGAATATGCAGTTTCACAATCACCTGGTTCGCGAGGGGCCTGTCCGGAAAAGGGTGTTCTACCAGATGTTGCAGGATTTCAAGGTCTGGCGGCTGCTGAAATCCGCGGGATACAAGTATTTTCATTTTGGGTCCTGGTGGGAGCCGACAAAAATAAACAGATACGCAGATATGAATTTCCGCGGCAGTGGGACCATTGATTTGAACCAGGATTTTATGATCAAATTACTGGATTCGACAATTCTTTTGGGTTTCTTCCAAACCTCCGTAACCGCTGCCAAGGGGCGGAGGGCCGTTTTAGCGACTTTCGCGAATTTGACAGAAGTCCCGAACATGACAGGACCAAAGTTTGTATTTGCCCATATTTTACTTCCCCATCAACCCTACCAATTTGACTCAAACGGAGAGTTCTTGAAGGCCTCTCTCCGAAGTCAAAGAACTCCGAGTGAAAACTACATCAATCAATTGAAATTCACCAATATGAAGATCATGCAGCTTGTCTCAGAAATTTTGGAGAAATCCTCCAGACCGCCAGTCATCATCATCCAGGCGGACGAAGGCCCGCGTAAGAGAATTATTTCTCTCAAAAACTTAAGACTGAAGTACGCGGAAGAGGGAGAAGAGAGGACCAGTGAAAAAATCCGCTGCCAAATCTTGAACGCTTATTACCTACCGGGTATCGAAGATTCGGTTCTGTATCCCCACATCACTCCGGTAAACTCCTTCCGTTTAGTTTTCAATCTTTATTTTGGAACGGATTTCGAACTCTTAGAGGATAAAACCTATTCGATGAGGAAAGAGGGAAAAAAGTTAAGAAAATTTACAGAAGTTAAACTGAGATAGCCCATCTGGCCAGCCGTCTGGAGTGCCAGAAGTCCGATTTATCCTCAGTCTCTCTCTGGGCTTCCGCTATAAAATCTCTTGTAATTGGCTTTGTTGCATGAATCGAAAACATGGGTACCTCTCCCTCTGACAAGCAATTCTATCTAACCGCATACGACAAAGGCCCACCGATGTAATGTCAACACCGCAATGGATTCGTACACCAAAGCCTTGGACAACCGGAATATATTTGACATGCTCAAAATTTATGCAATAATATGTAACAAATGAAGACTCCCCGGCCTAAAGGCCGGAGTTTCTTCCCTGTGGCATAATCTGGCTATGGCTCTGCTCGATGATTGCGGATATACTTCTTTACGATTTCTTCGTTAACCTGCCCTACAGTCTCGGCAAAATACCCATCCGCCCAAAAGCTGTCCCCCCACAAAAATTCTTCCAGTTCAGGAAATTCTTTCC